>Ga0116231_10005793_pt1 | contig 24131 bp, 4 predicted proteins | sample S1TSphgellanicum_2_FD_89695 | JGI IMG/M metagenome (GOLD analysis project Ga0116231, IMG submission 89695) | Host-associated microbial communities from peat moss isolated from Minnesota, USA - S1T2_Fd - Sphagnum magellanicum MG | ecosystem: Host-associated > Plants > Peat moss > Unclassified...
AAATAAAAATAAATAAAAAAAAAAAAAAAAAAAAAAAAAAAAAAAAAAAAAAAAAAAAAAAAAAAAAAAAAAAAAAAAAAAAAAAGTGTCACACCATGGCCTTGCCATTTACATTAAAAAAGTATTTTACGGAAGAATTTATGAAAACACAAATATTTCAGCATGCAAAAAATATAATCTTCAAAAAATCCTCTAACCCAAAATCCTTCAAGATATCATAACTCTATAATTAAATCAAATCTCAAGTTTCAACACAAGCCCAAATATTCATCTTTCAAAAATCCTCATATAAAAATAGACCTATTATTATTATTATTATCTAGGGGCCTATAAAAATCCCTTAAGCTACTATACTCTATAATGAATTTAAACAGAATATCCTTGCCTTTTGTAGTAGGCAAGGCCCCCAAAAAAAGAAAAAGAAAAAAAAAACATAAAGTATTAAGAAGACTAAGATGATCCCTTTCAACTTTGAAACAAGCAAAGCTTCTTCCAAGGCCAAAAAGTAGCTTAAAAAGTACTTAGCAAGTTCGAACTAGCTTAAATAAAAAGAGTTGAAGTTAAAGGCTCTATACAACAAGTGCTTGAGGGAAAAAGCCAAATGATTTTCATACTTCATTTAGGAGTTCAAAAAGATTTGTTCTAATTCCAATGAAGAAATATGGTAGCTAGTATAGCAAAGTTTTTTTGCATAATTTATCCTTTTGGTCTTCAAACTTGATAATCCATTCCAAGTTTTTTTTTTCAAATGTGCCTTTTAATATTATCACATGTGTAAATTTAATTTTTTTTGGTCCAAAGTGAGAACACACATATTTTAATCCTTTTTATAAAAAATATTATCTATGAGAATGATATGTGTTCATGAATTTCTCGATGTAAATAAAACATGCACAACTCTTTTTAATGTTTCAATAGGTGAAGATTGAATTTGATGTTCTAGAATTATTGAAATTGGAAATGATTTTATTATAAAAAAATTCTATAATCATGGAATAATATCGTTTTAATATTGTAGGATTCAAGGAAAAAAAGAAAAATATATCAATGTTCCAACCTTTTATATGGTAGTGTACTAGAGTAGCATAGAACCCAAGTTCGTTTTTATAAATATTTCATTTTAATTCCTTCTTATGATATCTTTGATTTACTTGCATTGTTGCACTCATGCATTTTGTTAAGTAAAATGAGTTCTTATGTATGTATGAGTATCCTCTAGGTAGGTAGTAGTGTTGTTGTGGAAAATTTTAATCTGAATGATAATGGGTTTTTGTTCATTTGTCTTTAGTGTCCCCCACCAAAGACAATATAAACTAAAAACTCAAGGTTTTGTTGGCCTTGCCTACCAAGGCAAGGATATTGTGTTTAGATTCATTATAGAGTATACTAGCTTAAGGGGATTTGGGCCCCTAGGTAATAATAATAGGTCTATTTTTATATGAGGATTTTTGAAAGATGATATTTTGGCTTGTGTTGAAACTTGAGATTAGTTATAATAGAGTTACGAGATATTCGTGAAGGATTTTGGTCTCATGGGTGTAGAGGATTTTTTTTGAAGATTATATATATTCTTGCATGGTGAAATGTTTGAATTTTTGTAATTCTTCTTTTGCCTTAACATACCTTTTTAATGTAAATGGCAAGGCCACGGTGTGATACACACACCCCTAGTTGATCTTTGTTTCACAAAGATATGGTGCTTATAATCAAATGATCACAATTCAAGCTTGATCCACCATTTTGAGCACGTGGATCATAAACCCTAAACCCTTGAACAAAAGAAATGAAAATTGAAAAGTTGTTGACAAAATTAATTTCCACCATTTTCCCAAAATTAAAACAGGGACCGATCTAAATATAGAGGTGAACAACTAATTAAAATTAATAATTTAATTATAAAGTTCAGTCTACTTATTAAGTTTTTTTAACATACATATATCCTGACCCTGAACCCTCGGTTTTCACCTTTCAAACCAAATACCCGCCCAACACTGGTTCAAACCTACATTGGCTAAATAAAACAACAACATTAGCCATTAAGCTTGTGAAAAAGGAGCTTGAGCTTGCAATTGACAACTTGTAACTAACATTATTATTACATATTGTGAGTCCATAAATGTTAAATTTGGCGCAACATGGAATCCAATAGAGAGTATTGTTATAGTGGGTTTCTTCACCTTGAAAGCTAATCATGGTTATTTTGTGTAGTTTACCATGACCTAAAGAACATGGGGGGCGCAATCCCTTTCTAGACAAGTTCGGGTTCTCTAAAATGATAAGTACAACTTTTTTATTTATTAAAAAGAGCTTGAACCCTACTTTTTATACAAGTAATTACCTAGTTTTAATTGGTTGTACATAACTAATATTACATAATCTATATTTTGGACTATGTAGATTGATTGACCAAAGTAATAAAAATTATGGCTAGTTGTGTGTGCAATGGAGATGGACTTTGAGTTCCAATTTTGTTTAGAAAATACTAAAATAAAAGATACAAAAATACAAAAAATTGGTCTCAAGATAAGATAGGAATAGACTAGAAGTTGCACCAAAAAAACAAAAATTAAATTAAATTAAATTTAGAACTAAATCAAAGGTTTTTATTTTAAAATTAGAACTAAAACCAAAGGTTATTTTCAAAATCAAGAACTAGTTTTGGAATTTAGGCAAGTTTAGGTCCAAGTTATAAGTTTAGATTTTAGTGTCTTTGGACTAGAGATTCTGAATTTTGTTGAAATTGTTGTTGAAACCTAACCAAGCAACTAGCCTCCTTTTTAAATTCAATTAGAACCTAAACTACGATGTTATTTTGTTTTTAAGTAGGTTCAAGTTCTTTAATTAAATAAGTACAACTTTTATATATATATATATATAAGCTTGACCTTTCATTTTAAACAAGTTATTGTATTTGATTGGCTACACACAATGAATATTTCATAATTTTTATTTTTGAATTACGTGCAATAGTAAAACAAATTAATCAAAAAATGTTTAGTTATGTATAATGGAGTTGCAATTAGACCTAATTTTTAAATGGATTAATTCTAGATCATTTGTGAAAATGATTGGAGTTGAAGATTTTAGAAATCCAAAAAAATCGATCTCAAGATTGCACCAAAGGCTTCTTTAGATCCATCAATTTATTTATTTATTTATTTAAAACAAGAGTGAAAACTAAGAACAAAGGTTCCTTATAAATGAAGAATCAAACAACATTACTTTATACAAAGTTAACGACTATTCTTACTAACCAGGGTGAACCACCACCCACGTTGGTTGGTACCGTTGTCTTTTTGAGTGAGGCCTTTTAAGTGACCATATTAAGCCCCAAAAATGTAAATTAGATTTGATCTCAGACACACTAATTTAGTTTAAGAATGGGATATTTTTAATATTTAGAAATTAATATAAAATTAATTTTGGGATATTTTACCATGGTACCAATGTGGGTGCTTGTTCACACAAGGCTATTCTTACTACTTACCTACTAGCAACTGCCTTCCAGGTTGGTAGTAAGAAAAAAGCAACTGAGCTAACCACAATGGTTGGCTAGGCAACTACAACTCAACAGAAAACTTTGAAGGATGAATGAAAAATGTAGAGGCCAGTTTGATTTAATATACTTTGAAAAAAATGTCCCCCTAATTTCTTGAGTCATGAATTCATTCCAAAGAGAGAGAAGAACTCTTTCCCACATTTTCCAAGATACTAAACCCTAAAACCCTAAACCCTACATAGTTCAAACTACAAAACATCCTCTAAAGAGGTAGATTGCTTTGGTTTCAAACAAAATAGGTAGACAGACATCCATCCCCCCTCCACCATTCAGCACTAAATTCTCAAAAACAAAGCATCAAAATTGTTAACTTGAGCATTAAAGTACCTACTATAGAAACCATATATATGGACTTACAAACATATATATATGGACTTATTATGAGTTATGGGTTTATTTGTGCAATTGATACCAAAAATGTTGGGATTTATATGTAATTTGACTCATATTAACCAAGGTGGGGTGAGCAATGAAGCATCCACAAGTTGAATGAATGAGTTGAAACTTTGATGTTGGGATGGCTTTTCTTTCATACTTTAGTGGCTGGATTACATTCACAGAGATACCCAGATCGGTAGGTATCGACTAGTGTTTCACAGTTATTTGAATTTATAAAGAACCATGTGTTTGGTTTTGAAGCATGGGTTTTGGTTCTTTCAACAATTAGAATCAAAGAACTGATGTGTACGGGGTGGGTTACTTTGAAAGAACCTCAAAGTCCACGGATGGTTTTATGGGTGGGTATTTCAATTTATTTCATTTTTTGAGAACCGTGGTTAATATATCCAAACTGGTCCTTTGAGTTTTTAGAACCATTTATAAGACATAAGAAATATGTGGGAACATGTTGGGCATATCTACTTTCATCTTTTATTATTTTTGTTTAGTTAACTATTTAATTGAGTTGGAAAAAAAAACTCAATTTTTAAGTTTTTTTGGGAGGACCCAAGATTTCTACTTGATGAAATCCATGGCCATTGATAGCAACAATTTAATTTGACATGCTTTAAAAATCACCATTGATTTTTCTAGGTAGGGATTTTGTATTATCATCAAAATAAAAAACAAGTTGGTTGAATTGTTAAAGTTGCAAAAGGATTTGAATTTACACAATAGGTTGATTTTTTAAACTCATATCCAATTAAGACAAGAATATCCCATGAACAAATTCACCACATATAATTGATTTGTGTGTGTGTGTGTGTGTATGCATTTTTGTTAGGTGTTGATTTTCTTGGGGGTAGGATAGGGAGATGTCGATATTACAAATGTTCAATTAAAGTACCTTATTTTCATGCCAAAGTTGCATAAGATGAAGCTTTGGTTTTTGAAAGACAAATAAGGTTTATGGAACTAAAAGGCAAGTAACTTTGGCTAGAGCACATTAGGGTTGGGGGGAGACGGGGATCTTGATGTCTTATTCTCTATGTAATTTTTGTGCATTTGAATCAAATTGGAAATCCCATCAATTTTAATGATATTTATGCAAGAAAAAAAGCAAATCCTCATCTCAATCTTCATCTAGTAATAACTTTGGCTGATAATAATTTTCATCATGCACATCAATATGCCATCTTCTCCCTCCTTGTGCACACTTCCAAAACCTCATCATTTTCAAAATGAAGTTGATAAAATGCAATCATGACATGGTGATCATCAAAAAAGAAATTATTCAAGGCATGAGCCTTCAAATACATTTGTTGATATATTGCTTTGCATTTTCTTTGAGAATTGAATATATAATAGTTTGGATTGGTGTTGTGCAATTTTTTCTTTTGAAGAAAACCTTTGGTCTTGGTTCTAACAAATCTTTTCAAGTTCAAGAACCTTCAAGCTTGATTCAAAAATCAAGTCCAATTTAGTATGCACTCTACACTTTCTTCGATGTTAGAAATTAGTTAAGCACAAAGTTTCACAAAAAAATAAAACAAGAGTCTATATAGGTACATAGTTCAATAACTAATTAAAATTAATATTTAGTTATAAACTTTAGCCTATTTATCAATGTTTCAAAAAATTCAAAATTTTAAACTAAATATATTAACCTTGTGTTGAGAATATATATTTCATGGATTTAATTTTGATTTTGAATCTAGCAAAAGATTAATTCCATCGTTTAATTCTTGTATTGGTTCTAACAAAAAGGTGTCAAGTGTCAACTCAAGTCCATGTCACAAGAACTTGTACTTGAAACCCTAATTTTGACCTTGTAAACATGATGCCTTCACAATATTGGTTTGGACTAGGCTTGTGATGAGATTTTTTTGACGGTGAAACATTTCATGATGAGCCTTTAGGATTTTAAAAAACTCACATGTTCGACATTTATGAAATCTTTTCTAAAATATTGGATTGGGCCTTTGTTTGTAAAACAATGATGATTGTTGGATCAAAGAGCTCAAGATTATCAATGCATCTTCAAAATGAATCCAAGATTCTAATCAATATGATCTTTTTCCTATTTGGGCTTGAATAATCCTTTGATTATATGCGCTATGAAAATAATCTTACTTTGCTTTCAAGTGTTAAATGTTATATTGTTGTGTCAAAACTAAAACCAATTTGATTCAAAACATCTTAAGACATTTAAGGACATAATAAGCCCCTATCTCCAAGGGTGGGTTTTAATTTATACAATGTCATACTTGAAAAGAAGTAGCAAAAGTTATAAATCTTTGAGAAGAGTCTCATGTTCAATTATAACTAATTGTTTTGTACATGGGGTTGAAAAAGTTTGCCAATTAGTTATCTATTGAATGTAAGTAATTGAACACAACTTCACCATGTAATGAACAAGGATAAATTGGCCAAAGTTAGGTGGATGATTTTTAAGGTCATTACCAATCACTCTTTAATTGAAAAAAGGCATGTTTTTATGGTGTTAATCTAATTCAATGTCATAAATGGTGTAAGAAAACTTTATAGGATGGAACAAGTTTGGGAATTGAAGTCCATGCACGATGGTGGACACTAGACATTATGTTCCATTTCTAACACTAAAGTGACCATAGTATGGAAACTTTTAGATAAAATCCATGGGCAATTGTGCAATTTAAGAAGGAGCAATGTTGTAAAATTATATTCCTTTCAAAGTTGTCAAAGGCATGATAAAAAGGAGTATTTGGGAATTTTCCAAAGAAAAGATTTGAAAAAGCAACACTTGACAATGGTTGTTTTCTATGCCAATCATCATATCAAAAATTTAAGTGGTAGGATTCCCTATTTTCTCTTAATTTGGTAATTTATATGGTTTGAGGTGTAATGTAAGGTTGCTTGAAGACATCTTTCTTAGTGCTTTTCATGGTCCTTCTTGGCAACTCTCATCATCTCTTGTTGTTCATTCATTGACTAAAGATTTTTTTTCCATATTTTTTGGGTTGATTACATCCACCCCATGATCCAAGTTGCTAGTCCCAAATGCCCATTGTTATCCTTCATCACTCATCTATTACTTGAAAAAAATTTGTCCACCCCATCGTTTTTAACCATTTTTTGTTATCAACTTGTTGTTTTTTTACCTTTCCTCATCGTTCCCCATCATTAGCTTGTCATTCTTCATCATCAATTGATTTTTCCTTCTTGTTAGCCTATCATCCCCCATTGTTTTTCACTTTCAATTTCATATTGTCATTCCTAATTGTTGCCCCCTATTATTCCTTGCTTTCATATCATCATTCCCCCTATTAATCCATTGTTCCCTTTCGATGTCCCAACATTTTCCCACCAAACAAACTTGGACATCCTCAATCCTAAACTCTCATTCCAATTTTAAATTTTTTGTCAAAACACTTGGATCAAGAGATCATGGCATGTTAATGTCGCATCCCAAGATGTCCTTGAAACATTGTGTTGGCAACCTTGATGTGATGTTGTTTTTATAGGAGCATGTGGTGAAAATGGGGAGTTTTTAGTTGTGCTAATTATGAGCTTATTGAGCTACCGTTGTATTCATAAACAAAGTCTTTGAACTTTCCCACTCACCAATGGACCTACAACACCAAAATTGGTCATTAGAAGTGAAATCTATAAATAATAATAGTTGTGTTTTAAGGTAAGAAGATGAGCAAATGTGATAAATAAATAATAATCTTGATGACCTTACATATAAGGATCTTTTGAGTAAGGACCTACTTTGGCCTATTTTAGAATCATGTATGGGTTAGTAAATTATTTCGAAATAGTCATAAATAAAAGTCAATTAATTTGATCTCTTTTGAGATCCCAAATAATATAGAGGTGGAAAAGATGAGTGCTTTACAAGACCAATAGGTGGGGTAATATTGTGGGCCTAAAATGAATGAATGATTATATGTATTGGATTTAGATGAAAGGGGTGGATGATTCATCCACTTTATCTTCAAGATAGTGGGTGAAACTATGAACTCATTTTTAATTTTAATTGAGTGTTAAAGGACTTTTATGTGTTACAAATCAAGACATTTATGTGCAAAAATTTTGCACCCTTTTTTAATTATTCGTGTTATGAATGTTGTGTGAGATTTTCATTCATTTAATCTACCTTGTGTTAGAAAGCACTTTATTTTTAAAAATAACTCTCATAGGCCCAAACCAATTATAGGTTACATACCCATCCTTCCATTTGTGCGTGAGATTGTGATGAATACATATTACATACATACCCATCCTTCCATGTGAGTGTGGGATTGTGATGAGCACATATTACAGACATACCCATCCTTCCATTTTTTTTGGGGTGTAGGATTGTGGTTATCTACTAAACCCTAATTTGAAGGGGGAGAGAGGCTTGTAGCAAAGTAAAGCAAAAGGAATAACCTAGTAGGTAGAAAGTTCACCACCCAGGACTATAGCATTCAGCTTTAAAACTTGGGTACTAAAAAAAAAAAAAAGCTAATAAGAAGAAGAAGACGACGACAACAACAAGTCATGAGCATTACTATATCCCCTCTAGAATCAATTCACACCCAAGATTCCTCAACTTGATTCAGAGAGCTTGGTGTAAGGAGGCTAGACATGTAAAGGAATTGTAGGGATGGATGAGAGATATTTTTGGTGCCCATAGTGTCTAGTAGCTAGATAATGGGGAGGGGGGCGTGGGTGGGAGATCCCAATGTCAACCAAGGCCCAATATATCCACATACTTTTGTCTATATCCTAGGCTCTATCTAGCTAGCTCATCTCCCCTTCTCTCCTCCTCTTCTTCCTCTTCCTCCTCCTCCTCCTCACCCACCCTCCAGTCTTGACCTTTTCTGCTTTCAGTAGGCTAGCCCTATGTGAATCTAAAAGATGGATATCTTTGGCTGGGCAACTTTGTCATCAATCAATCAACAAAAAGCTTTTTTTTTTCTTAGGATCAGATTCCCCACCCTAACACACACACACACACACACATCCCAACCCTAAACCCTAACCCTAAACTCTAGGGTCAAATCTTGTATTTCTAAATGGTTTTTTGAGAGTGCACAAAGGAAGAATAAACATGATCAGCATCATTCAGGTCACCCTACAAGTATAGAGTACCAGAAAAGCAAGTTTATTTGGAAGTGAAAAATCAATGTGGTGCTATACAATGTATTTATACATCATCCCATACTATTTGTTTATTTTTTTAAAAAAATTAATGGATTTTATTTTATTGTAGCTAAAGTGGCTATAATCCATAGGAAGATGTTTTAAAAAAGTGACAATCATCCATTGCTAGGAAGATTTAGCCAAATCTGGCTATTACAAATTTGTAATTGTTGTTATATATGCTGGCTACACACTCTAAAAACCAAGTATAGAAATCTAATGATTTTTTTTAAAAAAATTCCTTCTCACTTTTGACGATTGAAAACCCTCGTAAATCACTTTTTTTTTTTGCATTTTAAATTTATACAGTCTTTTTTTTTGGGTGAAATATCGCCAATTTTTTAAAAAGGTTGTGGACCCATCCGTATACCCTTTGGGTCTAGTGAGTGTGATAATAATGAGTACAAGAATGTCTAATCCTTTTTGCCCTTTGTGTATATGCTCTGGCTTTCGAGCACCTTTTAGCATTGTTCTTTTACTAGAAGAGCTCAACTACATTTGTTGGTGACTAATAAACAAGCAAAAATTCAAAGGTGCCCAAATATGTTACATAAGTAAGTTGAACACCCCCCAAAGGAAAGGGGACACACCTAACTTTGATGTTTCTCTCTCTTTCTCTTTCTCTCTCTCTCTCTCTTTTGAAAGTGCAACATGTTTCAAGAAATCAAGTCCCCTCCCTTGAAGATACCTACCTTACCTACTAGAACACAAAGTGCCAAAAACTCACTAGTTCATGATTTATTTTCCCTCCTTTTGCTCATCAACCGGGGCCAAGGAAGGAAGACTCGCATGCAAGTCTTCCTCTTCCTCGACCTTCTAAATGAAAACAAAAGGTTATACTATTATAGACATACATACAAGGAGGAGGAGGAGGAGGAGGATGGATGCTTTGTTTAAATTCTTAACTTAAGGACATAAAGGGTAGGTGACGAGACATATGGGTGAGTCAAAAAAGTAGATATGAATTTTCTAGGTTTAAATACGAAGCCTCCTTTTAGTCACTCACTTTTGTCTCTCGTTACTTTACCCTAGAGTCAAGTTTCATCATTAAAATAATCCTTAAAATAGTGAAACAAATTTTCATGAAGAAATATGAAGCTGGGGTGTGGAAAACCATCATAATCTGAATAATTTCACTCCTCCTATAACAATATCATGATTAAATAATAATAATATTTTCAAATTTTTTAAAAAAATTTTTGAAAAAAATTAATTATTTGTCATGTCAATGTGGAAGAAGCTGACCATAGCCTAGGGTGTTATAGACCATGTCACAAAAGAAAGTTTTTTTTTTTTTTTTTGAATAGCAGAAGAATGTGTCTACTCTGTTTGTTATATAGTTAACAAACTCTTTTAACTCATTGTGACTGACTTATGACAAGTTCATTGAATTTATTACATTAAAGTAGTGATCAATCGACACTTGTGAAATTCCTCTCATACGGTCCACTGGCAAGGATCCCCAGCATTAATTAGCCATTATTAAATGGCAATTTTTGCTTAGGTGGGTTGTAACATTTTCACAAAAGTGCTACTACTCCAAAGTGGCCGGCCACCTAGGAAGTGCCTAGATCTAGATATGGCTAATTTAATTATTTTATTTTTTTAAATGGCCAAAAAAAAAGTCCCCAAATAACAACACATTTCAACTTTTTTTTTTCTTTTCTTTTTTTTAAAAGGGAAAAAAAAATTCACCAAGTTGCAAAAATTCACCCCCCAAAAAAACACAAACAAACACTCGGATGAGGGAAGGATCATCAAAGAGAAAGAGAGAGAGTTGCCGAATGTGCAAAACCAGCAAAGCAATAATTAATATGGATTTGGCCATATTCAGTCACAAACATTGGCCTAGCCACAACAAAAAAAAATTTAATTTTTTAAATCAGGTGAGAAACACTCTCGCTTGTAAAGTTGTTAAGTGCATTGCAACAGTATGCACATTCAATATATTATTATTATTATTATTATTATTAGATGTATTGTACACGATGGCCTGGGCCGGTGTACATTAATCACCAGCTTTGCAGGAGAAATAGTGTAATGGGTATGAATGAATCTGCAAAATGCAGATGTTGCTGCTTTCTCCAGAGAGCGTAGTAGTGTACAACAACAAGGTTTTGTGGGACCCCCTTCTTCTTCTTCTTCCTTCCTTCTTTCCTTTTGCAAACTCAAAGGGGAAGAAAGATTGGATTTAGATATAACTTGGTTAATACGCAATGCAAAGAACAAACGGGGGCAAGTTGTCGGCCTCCTTGTTTGTTGTTTGTTTGTAACAAGTTGTGTGTTGTTTTGGGAAAAATCTTTGCTAGATTAACAATGTTTCAGTATATTGTGGAGAGGAGAGAGAGCTAAATTATAGCTGAGTCAGGTCTGTCCTGTTCTCAGGTTTCGTACCTTACAAAAGTGCAAAGTGCAAACCAGTGTTGTGTGAGTGTCAGACATGGCGTCAACCCCCGCCGGTTCTGAGGACCATTGTTCTTTTAATCTCCAAAACCTGTGATTCTCAGAAAAATCACTTGTGATATATAACCGACTTTCTTGTTTTAACAACAAAAAAAATTTAATCAAAGAACTAACTGGCCAGAATGTGGTTACTAACAAAATCAAATTCCCGGACGACACTGGTGCAGACTATGATTAGGGAAATGGGTTGAAATTTGAAGCAGAAGAAGAAGAAGAAAATGAAGCACATGTGAAGACTTTAGCTTTATGAGGTTGGTTATTTTGACTCCCCCTTCTGGTGGAAAAATGAGACACAATTTTCTATTGTAAACTTGGCAATTTGGTGGCAGATTTGAGATTTTGTTTAAACTTCATTCCTTCTGGACATTGGGTAGGGTCCAAACATGGAAGGCACAAGTCAGGCTTTGGTCTTTGAATTACATCTCGGATTCACAATTAAAATTCTTACCAAAGACTCATTTCTTAGGCAAGATCTTGGTGAGTGGCTAGGCTAAAATCTGGGTACCAAGAGGTCACTAGACAAGGCCGGCACCTTCTGTGCAGGAAGGTGCTTTCAAATACAAAGGAAAGAAACCTAGGAGTGCTTTACATGTATAGCAGTACTGCATAATCTGCTCCAAAGAAAAACACCTTCAATCTCTAAAGTTAAGCATCAAGATGTGAAGATTCTTGTTTAAGAACACTTGTAGAACTGGTCTGGAAAGCATGGTGAACACACAACATCACCAGCAACACAAAACTTGCCATCAATACATCACAAATTTATAACAATTCTGAAACACTACCTCTTGATGCACACCTACATATATGTATCAAGGCAATTGTGTTTGCAAAGGGATCATTCTAATGAAAGTTACAGCTTGGCAACTGGGTTGTTCCTTTACAAATGTTCATCTAGGTGCAAGATCCTGGGATGATGCAAACACAACACTTGGCCACAGCTGACTTCAAAATTCAAGTCTGTCTTTCATACTTAGCATTCACTGGACATGCTTATCTCATGATAACTAAATGGAAGTGCATGGAATCAGGGGATTGATATAAACAGACATCTTTCAAAAATCTGAACATTCGCATTCCCACAGGATCAAACCACAAACCATTCATAAATTCTGGAAGGCAGCTTCTTCAAGTGAAATAAAAACATGACAATTATGTGAACCACCATGAAGTTCACAATGAGAAATGTTCTGGCACAACAAACTTTGACAGTTCTTCAAAGTTCAAATTATGATACAGAGCAAACAATACAACCAAATGAACCTTTTTGGATACCAATGAAAAGCTTTTAGCTGAACTAAGGATGGGAAGATCACCAAAGCTAACTTTTAACAGAAACGACCCTCGTCCACTATCACAACTGAACTGTAGTCTCAGCTGTGTGAGCATTCTCAGAATTCTCTCTATAAGACACACTCATAACCGCCTTCACACAGGACTTCTACCACCAGTCTGGATGTGATCAGAAAAAGCCTCAATTCCTAAACCCTAAGAATAGTCAAACTGATCAATTTGGATGGCAAGCTGTCCTATGGTACAGCATCTGCATTTCTGACAGATAAAATTTAAATACAAGATCTGGACTCTTCAAAGGTCACATGCAGCCTCTGACCCCACATAGAACAAAATTTATTGCAAAGGCATTGGCTTGAGAGAGAGTCATTGAAAGATTAGGGCTCCAGGAAAGCCTTATTTAGCCCTGAAGGTCACCTGCATTTCCAAGTAGGCAGCACAAGTATCACCCTGCATCAGCAGTCCAAAGTCATTGGTGCTCATAAAATTGTCAAGTACATGCAGAATGCATAGACCACATGCACCCAAGCCTGCTTTTTTTGTTCCGCCTCTGCACACCCACTGACAGTTAATTATGGTCTGTGAATTTGCAGGCTACCTCCAAGAAGTGTGTCAACACCCTGATTTGCAAAGTTGACTCAATCTTCAGCCACAATTACTACTGGCCTCTTTGATTGAGGTGCCATGTGATATTGTTTCCATAGAGCTCAGGCTAGTCGGGTAGACCGATTGGGCAAGTAACTCATGAAGCAGAATACCTGCTGCAACACTAACATTAAGACTATCTACTGCTGCAGGTCCCGCCGGATAACCCAAAAACTTCGCAGGCTCCTCAGCAGCAATCCCATCTACATCAACCATCTTCAGTTCTCTTGATGGTGATTGTCTTTGAGAAAAGTCTTGTAATGGCCGCTTGGAAGCTACACCCGCAATACAGACCAGATCACTACAGACTCTCCTCACATTGGTTCTCAAGCCTCTGCCCTCATTACCTAGCACCAGGATAGTAGGAAGACCTGGGGCAAGATCTCTCACAGCATGTGCCTGTGACTCAAAGGAGGCACCAACAGCCCGCCACCCATTTTGCACAGACATGTCAAGAAACTTGACCATATTTCGGCATGATTGTACCTCCATCACTTCAAGGGCACCAGCACTTGCCTTGCTCACCACCCCACTCAGTGGTGCTGAGTTCTTTGCACAAACAACCACTCCTGTTGCCCCCAAGAAGTAGGCTGACCGCAGAATAGCTCCGAAATTCTGAGGATCAACGACCTCATCCAGGGCTACCCAAACAGGAGCTTCCACTCCATCATTGCTGACTTTGTCAAGCTTCTCTATGGGAACTAGCTCCAAGGGGGATGCATCCAACACCAACCCTTGGTGTGGTCGATTATCCACCAACAGATTGAGGTCATGCTTGCTTACAACCTTCAGCCTGACACCTAGCTCCTTCATTCTATTCAGTATCCACACCAAAGCTTGCTTGTCCTTCCGTTTCCCAGTTTCAATATTCTCTGTCAAATTCTCTTGCACATACATTGTATAGAACTCTCGTCTGCTAGCTACTAGAGCAGCCCTGATAGGTGCCACACCATACACAGGCTCACCTTCCAATCTCCAGTTTACATTTGCTTCATGCTCCCTCCCCCACTCCCTGCCTGACTGAATCACCCGCTCCTCTTCATCCTCTCCCCCATCATCACTCTCCTCCAAACTCTCTATCTTAGCTCCTCCACCATATCCACCTCTTCGATCACTCCTGTAGCCATCCATGTTGTGACGCTGGTGGTTCCCTTGTGATTGATTACTGAATTTTCCTGCACTTGTTTTCCATCCTTTCGCAGCACCCCAATTCCTTGTGCTGGTTGTCTGTTCTTCTGCCCTCCGAAACTGATTCAAACCAGCTCTCTCCCATTCCCTGCCTTTCACACCATTCACACCAGCTTTGCTACTACTACTACTACTAGCAAGCTTCCATTCCCTGCCTGCATACTCCTGATCATTCTTAGAGCCAGAACCTATGTGTCCACCTCTATGGTGCTTACCTCTGGTTGAGCTCCCTACATTGCCTTTGCTCCCACTTATCTCAATATCATCCCACTCTCCTCCTCGTCCTCCTCTGGCAGGTGCAATGTTTGCTTCCGTTTCCCTCCCACCATGTTGTCTCCCAGCCCTAAAATTCTCATCCACCCCTCCATGGCTCCCATCCCACGATCTCCTTCCGTCTGCCCCTCTGCCTTCCCTCTCCCATGAACTCCCAGAAGAAGCTCCAGCATTTCTTTCCTTGCCCCACTCAGAATGGGATTCCCCCCTAGGGTTTGTACCTCCAAGGGCATCAATACCTCTGTTGCTCTTGGCATGAAAACCCCTGTTCCTTCTTTCACCTACATCCGAGGAGCCAGAGGATATTCCAAGGCTCTGAATGGATTCACCTTCTTGCTCAGCAACAGCTGATGATGCAATTTTCCCTTGGTTGTCAAAGAAGGAATCGGCAGCGTCATCCCATACTGTGCTAGGCTTTCTTCCCTTCTCTTGTGCATGCGCGAGAACCCTAAAACCCCGAGACCTCGTCTCTACAGATGATGAATCCTCATACTTGAAACAACGATGAAAAGAAGAGAAAGAAGCATACTTGGAGCGCTGGCGGCAATAGCAGCAGAAGCCACGCGATAGCGACGTGGTGTGGCGTTGTGGAGGAGGAGGAGCATGGGCATGCAGGAAGGAGGAGGAGGAGGAGGACGCAGGAGAGAGAAGTGCCCGCAAAACTGGGCGAAGAATCATCGTCAAAGGAAGAGATGGCGAGCACGGCAATGGACCCCGCAGCTGTTGCCACCCCATTCCTCAGTGCGCGGCTATTCTTCTAGCAAAGAATCAACCCATGACCATACCATGCGAAAATGAGCAAAGAGGACGACGACGATGCAAGAGCTTCTGTCGTGGGTTCAAAGTCCACACTCCTCTAAGCACATCCGAGATGGCGGATCCTGTTGCTGGCAACAGAGAAAAGACGAAGCGCAACAAACAAAATCTCACCACTTTCTCTTGTGTGTACACGGCGTTCAAAGAGATGGAATTTTATTAAACCCTAACAGGAAGTATTAGGGTTTAATGAAAATCTTCCTGTTAGGGTTTAATGCAAATCCATCCCATTTCATTTTCCAAAATGTCCACACATGCGAGTGTTTCATTTTTCAAAAAATGAAACACCTTCACATGTGAGCATTTCATTTTTTGAAATGCCGAGTGATGCCCTTTGCTTTGTAAGTGTGCATCCACATACACTACAAATCTAGGTTGAGGTTTCTATGTGTGTTGGTTGGTTGGGTATGTTGGGTTCACACTCATCAATCAATTAGGGATGCAAAAACTGCAACAATTAGAGGAGACAACAAGAGTATTGGTAGAGAAAGAAGGAAGATTTGAGATTTAATTCAATTGTGCTATTTGGTTTTTGTTGTGTTTTTCAAAAAACTTTTTTGTTGTTTTTCGAATGTTGTGATAAGTTGCAATGTTGCTTTTACAAAAGCATCTCCTTTGGATTTTGGCCATGCGCTTTAAGAAGATTCAAGTCCATGAAAGATTTGAAAAACTCTAGTTTGGAGATGTGTAAAATATATAAGAATGTGTTTGCAAAACATTAAGCATTTTATCCACATACATAGCAATTGATACACAAATATTTGAAATCTATCATGTTTCATAGCAAACTTAGAAAATCAAACTACTACAAACAATGTAAACTCATATTATTGAAGTCTTCACATGTATTTACATATTTTTACAAACACATGTGATTAATCATATATAAGCAAATGTAATATTAAAAATTTTCAAAAACACTCAAGAACAAGAATGTATAAAAAAAAGTTCATATATAAACTTACATTTAATCATGAATGACAATTAATGGAAAGGATGGATATGTCTATCTTTTATTTTCCTCCATATCAACTTGATGTCATCCCAATCAATACCATCTATGAAAATCTATTACTAAAATCCAGATCAATGTGTCAAAAATAATTGACTTCAATATGTTACACAATTTGCTCTTGATAATTTTTTGTTTTGAAAAACCTCTCTCATATATTACCATATCAAAAGGAATTATGAATAATTTTTGCCATAACCTATGCGATCTAGGCCAATTTATTAACGACTTGAAAATAGTGATAACATAGTCCCATGTCTTTCATAAAAACTTATTGGATATTGATTCCCACATACTACATTTCAATTGCCTTGCACTTTTCAATATTGCAATGTCAATCACAAATGTGCCCATCATGAAGAGGATAAACTTTATTTATCCCATCTACAAAACGATACCCCACATATGAAAACACACCAATTGCTTTTAAAAATTTGTCAAAAAACTTAAAACCTCTCCAAATTGCTTTAACTCTATGAAATAAATATTGACATATCAAAATTATGGTGCAAATATTTCAGTTCCTTCCTATATGTGTAATATCAATGTGATTGAATTGCAAAACTTTGTTCAACTTGTTCAATTTCACCAAAATATCATCAAGCATGTGTACAAAAATTAAAAATAAAAATGAAATTAGCTTTTGGTACAAGGTAGGTTCCTCCATATGAGATGCCTCCACAAATAGTAAGCATTTAATCCAAAATTTACATCATTCCCAATCCCTAAAACAACCATCTAACACCATGAATATGTGTAACAACTAAAAGTCTTTGCACAAATTTCTCCATAAAGTCAATGAATTCCCTTCAATGAATTAATGATTGTCCTACCCCCCTATATATATATATATATATATCACAAAGATTGCAAACTTAAATGTAAATTTAGCAACATCTCCAACTACAATTGGTTCTTTGCAAAAAAGATGTAAATTATTATTTTAATTACTTGCAACAAACATATTATTTTCAATGTACATTATACTCAATAAAAGGGGGGGGGGAATGAATACGTGTGTGCCATGCAATGAATGTTGACAAGTGTTTAATGTAATTGTGCATTAAACATTATCTAACCAATGTCATTGCAAACATTCTAACATGCCCACAAAAACTTGTTATAAGACATTGGAATAAACATTTTGATATAACGTGTTGTGAAAAATTGAAAAGCCTTGAGTTTTGCTTCTTAACTAATCCATGCACAAGGACAAAAAGGTTGTACAAAAGCTCTAGATAAGGTCAAAACAAGCTACGAAGTTGAGTTTTTGGTTATGTCAAATTGCACAAATCAAGAAAAGAAGGCAATTAACATAGTTTGAAGCCAAAAGGTGCACAAACAAACTATGGGGAAAACTCAAACTCACTAAACACGCCACTTAAAATTAGGAAGAATCACCATTCTCTTCCTTGTAATATATTCTATAGCTCCCCACAAAGGCTACATCCAAATGACAATTTCCCCCAAGACTCTCAAATAATAGTTTCAAAATTGTTGAATTATGAATTGCACGACTTTGGGGGCTCGTGAGTTTTTTATTTCAACTCCAATAGGAAAGTTTTCAAAGGAAAATTTGTAACCATTGAAAATATATTTCCAACAACCTATAGAATTCCCAAATTAAATCTAATATGCCTCTTTTATTGGATGTATTAATGGTCAAAAGTCATTTTGATGGTTTAACTCTCAATCTTTCAAATTGTTAAAATTAGCCATAACTTGTGTTTCATATCTTCACATGGGGAACATGATCCCACATTAATTATGTAGTTCTCAAATCATTTTCAAAAGTCTTAAAAGGGTCTAATTTGGAAGGCCAAATAAAAATGACTCAAACCTTGTTCCAAAGTTTCAAAATATTCATTTGGGATTTTAACTCAAATTTCTCAAATCCAAGTTTGCTTGTGGCTTGATTGTGCACACCTTTGAAAGGGCCCTCCTTATTTGTATTATTGTCTTCATCAATAAACTTTTGACCATCCACTATAATTATGTACGCATTAACAAATTTTTCCTCCTCCTTTCCTATGGAGCTGAATGGCTTAGAACTTATTTCGCAATTGGTTACTATTCAAAACTTGTTGGATAATGTTTTAAAAACATGTGGATGTCCAAAACATTGTAACCTATATTGAATTGCTAGACCTCTTTCATACACCTTGGGACATTATATTGAAATAAATATGACATTTGTGAATAACACATGTACATAACAATTTCAACCCAAAACAATGATTGAAGTAATTTATATACAAACCCACCAACTATGTGCATATTTCACACTTTGAAGTCCATTTTTAATGTTCATTCCTGGGGTTATGAAAGTAGGATTAATGCCTCCCCCCTTTCCCTTGTTGCATACTTGGCTACTACCTACCTAGTCTTGAAAATAATGCCTTTCCAAGACACCCCCTTACCTCCCATGATGGTATGTATAGTGTATCTTATAACCCATGCATCTCACCATTCCTATGCACCCAAGTTCTTATGTGCCCCATTTTCATGATATTTAGGGTTTCAATAGCCAAAAAATGAATTTTCAAAAAGAACAAACCTATTTCTAAACTTGATTGGAAACCTAGCACCAATTTTAAGAGACCTTATCTAGTGGTACGGTGCCAAACCAACCTCATCTATACAATAATATAATATATTGGTAGATATTGATTCTTGTTATTGATGGATGATGAAAATTAATTTTATCATTAAACTTGCCATAATTTTTCTATTCAATCCACATACATGTCCAAAACTTTAATTAAATTGGTTTTGGGGCATGTTCATTTTTTCCTCATCAATCATTTGGCCTTTGAGATGGAAGATGTAAAAAATTATGCAAAAGCAACCCATGTGGTAAAACACATTATAAAATGTAATAAGTCTCATACTTTATAAAATAATTGTTTATTCTAAAGTTCTAATTCCTTCACAAAATGGGGGAACTTTTCGTTCTTGAAAAAATTCCTACCTTGAAAGAGTATGGATACTCACCGAATATCATGAAATTTATATCGAAAAAGATGGAGTTTTATGTGAAATATAAGGACCTCGGGGGAAGGTGTTATTGAAATTAATGCCATTTTTTATTTCACCTCATACAAGCCCTTTATTCTAGTAATGCCATTCTCGTAAGGCCTTACCTACCACAATATTCTTCTTTTGAAATCCTTGAAACTTGAAATTATGTAATTTCAATCTTCAACATGTTTTCTATTTTAATATTTGTTGGAATGGGTGCAAATATTAACAAGTAGAAATCTCAAAACTAGTTAGTACCATAAGCCTCCTAGTAACTAATAGTTAATAGTGGTAGACTTACCGTCCCTTATCCAAAGGGTGAAGCTAGTGCGATTAAATAGTTCATATTAATGAGTGGTTGGGAGGTAATCCACCCAATCATCAAAAAGATTTTTAGGAAGAGATTATGTAAATGCCTTATTTTATAGGGGTTAATGTGAGCCTTACGTGATTTATAAAGAAAGAGGATGAGAGGCAGTGTTGGGGGGATTCTATGGCATTTGAGACTTTTGGTAGTGGGAGAGAAATAATGGAGAACTCATGGGAAAATGTGTGAGTAATGGAATAATGTGTTTATATTTGTATGTGATTTTAATGAAAAGATGATTGAAAGACTCAATGTGTTTATTGTATTTCTAATCTATTAGAAATTGTGGAAGGTAAAGTAGTATGAAATTGCACAAATAAATTGCTCCCTTAAGATGGTATTTCTACATTTCTTTTAGAACAAAGAGTAAAGAGGCATACCATTTGGTAGCTTTTGAAATAATAAATTATTAGTTGCCACATGAAAATAGCAATAAATATCTGGTGGTAGAAAATATAAAGAAAACACTAACAAATAGTCACTTGCAGACTAAAAGGTACTACTGTAGGTTGTAAACATTGGTTATGAAGGAATGCAATGTGTTACAAATGGTAAGGAGCAAGGGGAGGCCTCCCAAGGTGTTGCAAGCAACAAGTAAAACCACTAAAGGACCTATGGGTGTGGTGGAGATGGGACAGTAATTGTATAAAGTTTATAGACCCCAACATGGCAATATCCAAAGGTGACGAGAAAACTACAAACCCTTGGGGAGTAGCCATTCTTAGATGTTGTTTTTTTCCCATGTTACCCTTCTTTACTTTCTTCCCCTACTTTCTTGGATTAACCTACTTATAAGATAGTAGGTCTATTTTTAGACAATAGACATTTATCTTCCTCTTTTATTCTTTGTATGGCTCCTTACTATGTGAATAATTATAATAAAGTAAATTAGTAGAAAATAATTTTGTTTTGTTGGATAATAAGGCATTGACCTTGTCCCCTTATCTTACCTTTTGGAAGACGATAATGATTAAGGGTTGCAATTTCACCACTTATCATTGCAAGCTTGAAGATGATTTTTTTTTTAAATTACAACACAAGGCTATCATGTGCAACATATTTTATGACTTGGATATTCTATGTCGCAACTTGGGTCCAACTTTATCCTAAGTTGTAGGTTTACCATAATTAAGTGATTCCATTTGTTGAAAGTGTTTTCTCCATTTTGTTATTCCACATCATCTTCTTCACAAGTGGAATTTATTTATTTTGTAAAAAATTTTAATTTTTTTTCCAAATCAAAATGAACATTGGCCCTTTTTCATTTTTTTAAGCACCTAATTTTTGACCATAAACATGTTTTATTTTTGCACTTGTCTTTTTCCGTCACATATAAAATCTATGACCAAATAATTTCAAAGCTATCAAAATATACAAAACATAAATGTTGCCTATCAAAAGACATATAATAGAATAAAAATTTGCATCATTGCTTGATATCAATTTTTCAAACATAATAAACAAAAGTTCAAATTCTAAGCAATGATGAGTAAAAGTTTTGACTTTTCAACTCAATATTGACATTGAGTGAAAAGTGTTGTTTTTAAGATTTAGGTGAAAAAAGTAGTCATTACATACAAGGCCAAGTCTTTGTTGGGTCTTAAGCTAAATAATAATTTATTTCAAAATCTTTCAAGCCTCTAGTTCCTATGATTGCAACAACATTTGAATGAAAGAAGTTGGATTTTAACTTATTAGAACTTTTAGCAACTTGGATGTGGATTGTGGGTAGTGGATACATGTCCAAGGTGAGTCATGGTTTATTGTTTATTAACAAAGACAAACCTCAAATCCACATCCAAGCTATATCCAGTATCCATTATTCACATGTAGATTTGATTATCCATTGAAATCATAGTTTATTAACAAAGACAAATTATGATCAATTCACAATTTGCATCCCCACTTTGATCATTGTCATATGAAGAGTGGATTTAAAATGCACATTAATATGTGAAACACATGATGGAATTCATCCCATAAGGTGATTAATGTCTCTTTTGTTTGTTCCAATATGTTAGCATTCATTGGTGTGTTTGTAGGTAGGGTAGAGCACCAATGAATGAACATTTAAGGGTTCGAAGATCTAATGCATCTCAAATGTTGTTCCATCATAGCAAAAGCTGAAATGAAAGTTGTAGAACTAAGAGTTGCGCATCCAAGGGCGTTTGAATCATTAAAAAAACTCAAAAAATGAACAAGTTATGCATATTTTAATGTCCGGGGGTAAAAAACACAACAAGAAAATTCCTTGATCACTCAACAACACATGAACATCATCCTACTCATGCATGAACAAATGTTCGATGATCTATGACTAAATGTTACTACCTTCTTCAAACATATTGAATGCATCATAAGGACGAACATAAAAGGTTAAAAAAATGTTCATATTTGGTTTCAACAGACACAATTTAAAAAATATGTTTTTTTAATTGATGGTGATGGGGGCAAGAGAAAGCAAAACCCTAATCTTGCCACTTGGTTTTGGCCACCACCACCTCCTCCTTTGGCTAAATCTACCCAAATTTTGCATGTGTAGCTTATTTTTGGAGTTCAAGTGATTGTGATGCTACCAATACAACTTTTAAGCTGAATCGCTTAAAATTCAAGTTTTTCAAAATTGTTCCCTCTTAGCTACAATTGCTAACAAACTTGGTCTTGGTGGTCCTTGTTTTGCATCTCTTATGTTTATAGCTCATGACCTTCCTAGTCGAGGTCCTCATGTTGATCGTCATTTTCCTTCTCCTCCCTCTTGGCTGCAACTGCTAATGACCTTCTTAGTCATTGTGATTTTGATCTTAGTGGTCTAAATCTTGCATTTCTTGTGCTTGCATCTCTTGCAACTACTCACAACCTTCTTGGTCGTGGTCCTCATGTTAATTGTCATTTTCTTTCTCCTTCCTCTTGGTTGCAATTGTTAATGACCCTATTGGTCATCATGATATTGATTTTGGTGGTTTGAGTCTTGCATTTCTTGTGCTTGCATTTCTTATAGCTACTTGCAACCTTTTTGGTTGCAGTCCTCATGTTAATTGTTGTCTTCCTTTTCCTCCCTCTTGGCTGCAACTATTAGCAACCCTTTTGGTCATCATGATCGTGATCTTGGTGGTTCAAGTCTTGCATCTCTTATGCTTATAGCTGTTCATGACCCTCTTGGTCATGGTCCTCATGTTGATCATTGTTTTCCTTTTCCTCCTTGTTAATTATAGCTACTAGCGACCCTTCTAATCATTGTGATTTCGATCTTGGTGGTCATTATCTTGCATCTCTTGTGTTTATAACTATTTGTGACCCTCCTGCTCGAAGTCCTTATGTTGATCGTTGTCTTCCTTTTCCTCTGCAATTACTAGCAACCCTTTTGGTTGTTATGATTTTGATCTTGGTGGTCTAAGTCTTGCATTTTTTATGTTTACAACTATTCACAACCCTTTTGGTTGCGATCCTCATGTTGATCATCATCTTCCTTTTCCTCCCTCTTGGCTATAGTTGCTAATGACCCTCATGGTTGTCATGATTTTGATTTTAATGGCCTGAATTTTGCATCTCTTGTGTTTATAACTGCATTGATCATTTTAATCATGATCTTGATATTCATGGTCCTGGTTGTAGTTGTTGGCAATCCTTTTGGTTGTGGTCTTGGTTACAATTGTTGATGATCTTATTAGTTGTGGTTTTGGTTACAAGTGTTAGCAATCTTTTTAGTTGTGGTATTGATTACAACTGTTAATGATCCTCTTGGTCATGGTTTTGGTTATAGTTGATGGTGATCCCCCTAATTGTGGTTTTGATTGTAATTGTTGGCGATCTTCTTAGTTGTGGTCTTGGTTGCAACTGTTGGTGATCTTTTTAAACCTTACCCCCCCCCCCCCCCCCCCCCCCTCCTTTTTTCTTTTGTAATAAAAAAGAAAACCTCCACTTATGTAGACACAAAAAACCTACCA
>Ga0116231_10005795_pt1 | contig 24121 bp, 27 predicted proteins | sample S1TSphgellanicum_2_FD_89695 | JGI IMG/M metagenome (GOLD analysis project Ga0116231, IMG submission 89695) | Host-associated microbial communities from peat moss isolated from Minnesota, USA - S1T2_Fd - Sphagnum magellanicum MG | ecosystem: Host-associated > Plants > Peat moss > Unclassified...
AAAATGACCAAAATAGTTGAAAGTTGGTCTTGTAGTTGCAAATATTCTCAAATCTAGTCGCAAACGACTATAAGTCGCATGTAGTCGTAAATTGATTGGTTACATTTTGGCTGATTTCTACTAATGTCTAGACTTTGCAACTTCACATCCTTAGTGTGCATCTCCTTATTGAAATTTTGTTTTTTCACATGAAATTTTCCACGTAGTTCGTTATAAGACCTTTAAGGTCGTTCCATTATTTCTTCAAGATCTTTATTTTTTGTCTTTTGTGTTAATTATCTCCTGGAGCATTTTGATTACCTCATAGATTTTTTATCTTTCTTCTTTGAAGTTCTGAAATTCCTAATTACGATATGCAATCTCAGTAACTACTTTGTTATGATTTCCAATTGAACTTCCTTTGTCCTTTGCTTCTTTACTTCTATTAGTCCTTTTGAATCTTTTTTTTGAATCTTTTACTACTTTCTGCATTTCCTCAGAATGTTTGTTCACTTCCATAATCTTTTATTGCAGCTCCAAAATTTTCTTCTCTATTGCCTTCAATGACCCTTCTATCTTTTGACGGATTCTATTTTGATGCAAATTGATTTCATCCTAAACACGTCAATCTTCTATTTCTTTCTTAAGCTCTTTGATTTGTTTCTTCATCTTCATGTTTTCCTCCCATTGTTGGTTATACCTTTTCTGTTGTTGGTTTTCCCGGCCTCGAATTGTCTTTACTACTACCAGATTTCGATCTACAACATCTTCCCATTCTTTTCCCACTCCTGACATTGCCATAACAATGACTAGGGACATTTGACTTTCATCAACTTGACCTGGTTTGTCAATTTCCTTCCCTACCATCTTGATGCAAATCACTTTGCCCTTCTCTATTTCTTTTTCTGGTTGTTTTATTCCTATAACAACCACTTCCTCCTTGGTTTACTCCTCATTGGTACTCACTTATATTACTAGAACACTTTTTTCTGCTCTCTCAACTAGTATGTCGATCTTCTCCAAAATAGTTATGGTAACTTTTAGAGATTTTGCTTATACTTTCATTGCTGCTTCCACCACTTCTTCTTCTTCTTCAAAAATCCTTGGATTTACCACACCCTTTTCAATATTATTGTCTTTTCTAGTAGTTTCAATTTCTAGCTCCAATGACACTGATTCCTCTTATATGTCAAGAAAAGGATTATCGATATGCCCCTCTTGCATTGGCAATACCTTTGAATTCTATATGGTTTGGTTTGTTCATTCTACTACTCATTTTCTACCTTGGTTCAGGCATTACTACATGCACATTTACAACATCCTTACTATCATTAAACCAAAATCTTCTTCCTACTGTCATAGGTCTCTCTGGATTTCCAACAAAATGATCCAGATGGTATGTTCCTATGATGGTAAGGGTTAGTTCGATTAAGGTATTTCTTGGTCTACCTATCTTCCTTTACACAGCTAGAATATCATTTTGTAACTTTTATGTAAACCACAATGCCCTTCTTCTATAGCTTGGATAACAACAACAAGTGTTCCAAGAGCATATTTGTTTCCTTATCTAAGAGTGAGAATTTCTATTAAGGGTTCAAGTTTCAAACCTTCAATGGTCCATTGGCTTTGCTGATCACATAGCTAGAACAAAGGGTGTAATGTCTTCTTCTCCTCCTATAAAATACTTGGCTATGATTGTGCTTCCCTCTTGCTACAATCTTAATATAAGGCAATTTGAAAACCTTAGCAATGCCTTCAATGGTCAAATCGACTTCCTTATTTCTCAAGTTTGTGGCCTCCTCTATGATTCAGTAATTACAAATCATCTCCGTAATCATAAGCAAATTGACATGTGTCTAGTTGAACTTGCGCATATGAATGAGCCTTGCTTTCTCCACCCACTGCACTTCTCACTTCCCCATCACCCATATTATGTCATGCATGCAACTGATGAAATTAATCATTTCAAGATCTTTCCATTCAATTGGCTTCTCCAATGCCTTCACTTGTCAACACTTTGAAGTAGTAGGAGTGTTAGCCTTCTTGAAAGTTTGCTTCATCTCAATATTTTGTGTCTTAAACAAATTATACTCCTTGTTCTAGGGGACTATAAACAAGTGTTAATATGGTGGTTTAGTATGTTCTTGATACAAACCAACAAAGAAAAACTCTAACCTAGTCTACAACACTCTATTATCCAATTTACAATGTTTTTATTATGAATATTGATGCAATTTCCCTATTTATTGGGCTTTCAAAAACTCCTTCACTCTTAAATGACTTTTTTATAGTTCATAATCATAGTATGCTCGCTCTCCTTCCTTAAACAATTTGAAACTTCCTTATGGTATAATGACTTTTCGACTTTGAAGTTTTTCTCTTCTATCTCTTAGAGTCAGCTTTGAATGATACAAGTTGTAAAAATTGTCAACATTAGAACTCTTGGAATCACTGTGTTTAGACTCCTCACCCCTATTTTCTTCATTAATTTCATAACAAACGCGACGATTTTCTACAACTACCATTCATAATGCGTGCCTTTTTCTTGCATATTTCTCTGCAAATTCCTTTCCATTCAAACTTCCTCCCCACAGCGTATTCTGATGTTCAATTATTTTTAAACTCCTTATTTTTCTTTCATGCTCCTCTCTTGCTCTAGAATTCCACTCTACAACACTATTATTATCTCTCTTTGAAAAATGCTTCCAAAGGTTGTACCTATGTTTTATAGCCCATAACTCTTCTCTCTTTCTAGGGTCTAGTAGATGTGCTAAAGGCCAAAGGGATGGTTGCTCATTCATTGGCATTGTAAATAGTTCACCATTAAATAGTTTTTCCCCATTTTTCTTTCTTGTAGCAACCATATTTCCTTCATATTTTCTTCCCACATTTTTAGGAATAATGGCTATTGACACATATTTATGAAAGTTCAGTTGCTCAATAGTTCTTGATTTGTTGTAACGCTTCTTTCTTGAATTTATCCTACATTTTCTTAGCATGTTCTCCTAAAATCTTGGCTAACCACTTGGTAGCCATTTGATTTCATCAATAAAATCATTATTGGTCCATAACAATGAATTAGGTTCATTTGGTTTTGGTTTGGAGTCCGTCCAAGGCAATCCTTTAAGTTTAGCATTGTGGTTGGCATTATGGTCAAAATTCCATTTTGACTTGGATTTCTTTTGTACATTAATTACATTTATCAAAACGACTACTAGTGTGTCATTATGTCGATATTCCTTTAATTTGTTAATATTAACTTTTTCCATATCATCATTACTTAAGGTGGACACACTAGTAGAAAAATTGTCTTTTGCAACTTGTCTTATGCAACTATTTTGCTACTGCACATGTTGCATGCAACTCCAAAATAGTTGCATGCAACATTTTTTAGTTGCATAAGACAAGTTGCAAAAGACAATTTTTCTTCTAATGACAATTCAACCGTGTTATTATTGAATTTTTTTTGCACTTTAGAAGGACCTTTCCACTATAACCTAAACTTTTCGCCTTTTATTCACATAGCTGTAGGCATCCATAATACCAATTCTCCTACACTTAGTCACGAACCCAATGTTAGGGTTATGACAATGGATTTCAAAATATTCAATAAGGCAACCAAAAAAAATCCTTATGTTTTACCATTTTTTGATGAAGTATTGATCATTGTAGCATGGTATGAAGCACACTCATTTCTAGATGGATATTTAGGTTACCATCATATTTCTATAACCCCTAAAGATAGATCCAAAATAACTTTTGTAACAGATTGGGGAGCTTTTGTTTGCATGGTGATGCCATTTGGTGTAAAAAAAGGGCCACCAAATTTCCAAAAAGTAGTTAGCAAAACCTTCAAAAAGTATTTAAACCAATTCATGACAATATTTTTGGATGACTTTAGAGTTTATAGTGATATGGAGAATCATTTGATGAAGTTCAGACTTTGCTTTCAAAAGTGCGAAAAATATAAAATCAGTCTTAACCCAGAGAAATGTGCCTTTATGGTATTTTTAGGATTGATTTTAGGGTTCATAATTTCCAAGGAAGGAAAAATACTAAACCCTAAGAAGGTTCAGGCGATAGCAAACGTGCTAGTACCTACCAATCCACAACAAATTTAGGTTTTTAATGGTATGGCTCAGTTTTATAGATGTTTCATTAATAATTTTTCTTTTATCATGGCACACAAATTACTAAGTTTGACGCACCCCCAAACTCCTCGTAAAATTCAAAGGTGAAATGCGAGTCCGAAGGTGAAAATAATGGAAAAAGTGGGGATACGTTCCTTAGCTCGCAACATTTCGAAAGTACAAAGGCGTGCTAGAACTTTGAGATGGGGACTAGGAAAAATGACAAGTAGGTCAATTATTCACACGGACCTACACAAACTAAACAACAAGTTAATTAATGCATAATTAGAGCACTTTTGGTGCATGGACAAGCCATGGGTACACATGAACTCATAAGACTCATCACAATCCGAACTTGAGGGAAGCCATCACCTTCCCCCTTATAGTATTCTCTATGATTAACCATGAGGGCTACATCCAAATGTCACTTTGTCCTGGGACTCCCAAGTTGGGAGTCTCGAAATTCCCGAAATTGGGACTCTTGGCACTTTGGAAAGCCATAATTTCTTGTGAAGACCTTTGATTCAAGTAAGGTCTAAAGCAAAGTTGTAGCCCTTGTCAAATTATTTCCAAAGATATGTGGCATGCCACCTACACGCAACTAAGTCAGGACAATTCCCAACTTTTAGTAGTCAAAAGTCAAATTAATAGTTTAATTCCTAGCCCTTTTTTTGGCCATAACTTGTGTTTTAAGTACTCAAATGGGTCATGCCAGCCCATTTTAGATATTTACATTTCAATAGATTTCCAATGGTATAAGGAACTTTTCAATCCAATGAGTTTTGGTCCCTAAAATCACTCTTCGAAAATTCAGGAGTCCACTAGAACTTTAACTCCCAAAGTGGGAGCCCATTTGGGAGTGTTTGGGTTCATTCCCTCACATTCTCCTACACTCCTGTGAGCATGAAATGTGACTCTTGAACTTCACTCTCGGCCCACACCATTGTAAACATTTGCCTTGGTCGCGAGCCCAAAATTAAGGTCGTGACAAAGTTGATGAGGAAAACAAAACCTTTTATTTGGACCACAAAATGTTAAGAAGCTTGGGATCAAATCAAACAATAGTACATGGAAACATTAATTCTAGTACCTCCAAATTGGTAATTAAAATTTCATGTGCACATAGATGCATCATTGTTGGCAATAGGTGCAATGTTGGCACATAACCCAATTGGTAAATATGACCAGCCTATAGTATATGCTTTTAGATTACTTAATAAGGCAAAACAAAATTACACTATTATAAAAAGAGAAGCCTTAGTAATGGTTTATGCTTTGCATAAGTTCAAACATTTTCTTATTGGGAAACAATTTTTTTATGTAGACCATATGGTTCTGGTGTACTTGGTCAACAAACCATAGGTGTCAAAAAGTATAGCAAGATGGTTATTATTCTTAGAATATGAATTCACAATAGTTTACAAACCTAGTAAAACACATGTAGTTGTGTGTTTTATCTAGATTGTTAGATAGTTCAGAACCATTGGGTGTCCCAGATCAAATTGTGGATGCATCATTATTTTTTGTAGAACCTATATAGATGTAGGAAGTAAAAACCTATTTAGAAATAGGTCAAATGCCAAAAACTCTGAACCTAACTTAGAAACAAACATTAGCCAAAAAGGTAAAACCTTTTATTTTGAAAGAGGGAATTATGTACAGAGTGGGACAAGACAATAGAATACATAGATGTTTGACCACCTCAGAAACATAAATTATTCTAAAGGAGCTACATGAAAAAGTGGCTGGAAGACATTTTGTTATAGATAGTATTGCAAAGAAAATTTTGGATGCAAGATATCGATGGCCAATTTTATTGAAGGATATTCATGAGTTTTGCAAAAGCTATGATAATTGTTAGAAAATTAGAAGATTCAAAATAAAAAGTTTGGCCAAGTGAGTAACAACATTTCCAAAGGAACCTTTTATGAAATGGGGTTTAGATTTTATAGGTCCAATCAAACCAACAAGAAGACTAACAAGAAAAAAATACATTTTAGTAGTTACGAATTATGCAACCAAATGGGTAGAGGCAAAGACACTCAGAATTAATATTGTAATAGTTATAGCCAAATTTCTATATGAATATATTTTGACCAAATTTGGATGTCCATTGACCATAATTACAAATCAGGGAATACATTTCATCAATGACACTATAAAACATTTAACAAAATAGATTTTGTTAAAAGATGTTAGTTCTACTACATATTATCCACAAGGAAATGGACAAGTAAAGTTTACTAATAAAGTCATTGGTAGACTATTGATCAAATTAGTTAATGGGAAAAGAACAAGTGGGATGAACATATGTCTACAATTTTGTTTTCATATAGGACTACTTACAAGGTGGCAACATGTTATGCACCCTATTAGTTAGTCTATGGTTTGCATCCTCTAATGTTAACAAAATATGTTCTACTAACTACTGGTGGGGACCACAAAGATGTAAAACCAACCAAAGTGCTAATAGCCAGAATTACATAATTGGAAAAGTTACAGGAGAATAAATTGGAAGCTCAAAATAATGTGGGAACCAACTAGTGGAGCAAATTTTTGTGGAGTCAACTAAAAAATACTAAGAAGAAGTTCCAATTTGGAGATTATGTCTTATGTTTCCCAAAGGAAAAAAAAAACATCTAGGCAAATTCAAGAAAAGATGGTTTGGTCCATTCAGGGTATAATATTGTTTACCCGATAATATTGTTCTTCTTGTTTCTATTAACAATTTTGAACCAAACCCATTATTGGTCAATGTTAATAAGTTGAAACCATACACATATGTGGATCAAACGTTGAAGGGGATTCAGAGTTCAGACAATCAAAAACGTTACAATCCAAAAATAAAAACCACATGGAAAAAAACATTTAATGAAAATCCAAAAGATCAAAACAAATAGAGACCATTGGGACTAATCAAATAATAGTATCAGAAAAAGCCCTAGTAAATATGAAAAGTTTGTAGGTTATGAATAAATACCCATACCATGGTTATACAATTTCACAGTTATTAGATTGTGGGGTAGACAATTCATTGATGTTAGAATAATATTTTGTTGATCTAATGACTTAGCATAGGCCAGAGAACATTTGTAGTGTAGACTATACCAGGTCATTAAATTCAGGAATGTCATCAAAATTATTTAATGCCATGTCCACAAAAAAAATTAATCGACAAGTGTTAATTGTAGCCCATGTTGATGTTAGTATGAATTTAAGTAGCAGGTGACAAATGTCAAACAATCTAAAAAAAATACAAATCACTAAATGTTGGCCCTAAAATGAAATGTGAAATGTCACTTCATGAAATGAAATGATATTGTTTGAGAAGGTAGCAAACATTAGAGCAACTCCTTGTTTTCATTTTCTATAAGCAAGTTTCAATTGTTTTTTGTCTCCAAAATGAGTGATGAAGAAAGTCTTATGGAGAAATGACAAAAATAGTCTAGAAAGAAGTTACAAATGTTGAAAGAAGAGTAAGAAACATTAAGATAGTAGCAGAAATTTGCAAACATTTTACCTCTACAATCTAGGTTTCCAAAAGAGGTTCACCTTTTCTTTTTCCAATTTTTTTTTTTCTCTCAAAAATCCTCTCCAATATCCAAATTTGAAAGAGATTTTGAAGTAATCAGAAAAAACGAGAAAGATTGTAAAGAAACATTGAGGATATATAGCTTCAAAAAGCCTAAAACATAAGCAAGTCCTAATGAATAAGTTGGTCCCATTTCTATTTCAGATTCTGAGGAAGATAAACAAAAGGACAATTTGCAACAATAATAGCAATCACCATTACATCAAGAGAGTATACTTAGGAGCAAATTTTAGAGAAAGTTCATATTCCCAATAAGAAGTGCATGAAAAGAACAAGTTGGCAAGCAATGGCTACAAATTTGCATGGGAAGAAAGTGCATACTTATCAGGATGGTGAGATTAGGTATGTCTTTACTCCAATAGAGTAGAGTTACAATAGCAATTTGAAAAACATTTTTCTTTGGACAAGCTTTGGAGAGGAAGGAGCCTAGGCAAACAAAGTTGGATTAGTAGGCCTATTTGAGATTGAGTGGAAGACACCTCACCACAACATTTTGGTTGAATTTCTGAACAATTGCAAGTTGGATCTTGAACATAACAAAATCAAGGTTATGTTGGGGGATGATCAAAGAGTAATAGATAAACATGTCTTGGCAAAAGTTTGTAGAATTTGCCATACATGAGAGACATAAATAGACCAAGCAAAAATGTTTGATGCCAGAATAACATTGGCAAATATAGCAAATAGAGTCCCTAACACTTACAACACCAATGAAAGGTGGGTTGTAAAAAAGATGAAGTCAAAGTATGCTAATAAAATTGTTGCCATTCTACCAATTATTTACCAAAAGGATAAGGTGCAGTATTTTAACAATAACTCTTCTATGATGATCTTTAGAGCAAATCATGGAGAGTTTATTAATTAGGTTGCAATCATGTATTCTTAATTGGTCAAGGAATTGATTAGATGAGAGAAGTGTCAAAAAAATATGATTGAGGGAAGAACCAAAAGAAAACAAAAAACAAGATGTATGCCATTATGCCATAGTCCTAAAAGTTTTGTTTTAAAAATGGTTTTCATTAGAAAAAGAAGAAGAAATAAGCAGACTAGCCTCAAAAGGACAAAAGAAGAAGAGACAATATGAGGGAGAGGTTCATTAAGAAAAAAAGACCCTTGAACCCTACACACGTCTCTCCTAAAAAGGAGAAACAACTAAAGATTAGGACAACCAGAAGAGCAATTCTAATGTCTAAGTCTAATGATGATGAGGAGAGAGAAACTCTATAGAAGAAGTAGAGAAGATAGGAGGATATTATAGTGAGAGGCAATATTGATCCACAACAAGCAGCAAAATTGTTGAAGAAGTAATAACAGCAAAATCAAAGACAGAAAGAGAAATGCAAATCTATTAAATTTGATCCTAGACTACCCATTTCTCCCAAGCAGGAACAAAGGTCAAATGGGTAGGAATATTAGAGATGGCCCAAGAAAGAGCCAGAGTCTCAATATCAATAGTTAATAGAAGAACAGATACAAGATTTTGACCATGATCCACTAAAAGTATAATAATTTGTTCCATCACCATAGAATAATGAAGGTATGTTGCCTTCAAGACCAATTTTTGCAAGAAGAATGAATGTATTTCAAGAAGTTTGGATTGCACACAAGAGTCTAGGTTTATCAAGTATAATTTCTAGGGGTCAGACTCCTAGGTTTCATACAGCAGGTTTTGTGCAAGGGATAGAACCAGAATTTGATGAGCATAAAAAAACTACTACTATGTTTCAACAAGCAACAGAATAAAGTGTACACATGACAAATATTTTGTTTAGACTTTTTAATTTGGAGATCAAGAACAAACAAATTATAAAGGAGAAGGATAGATTTGTTCAAAATCTACAGGGAGTTTTGGAGAAGGAATATAAGCTCAAAATAGAGTTGTAGGATAGGAACAATGACAATAGTCAAGTATTGGCTGAATTCCAAGTAGCCAAACAAAAGATAAATAACATGGACAAGCAGAGCAAGTGTCGCAACCCTACTTTGAGAGAGTGTGAGGATGAAACTCACACTCCCGAAGTGGGGACCTAGGAGTCCTCCAGGACTCCCGAAACTTCAGAGTTCGATTGTAAAGGTCAAAACACCTCGCATTGGGTTGTTATTTATATCATTAGAAAGCTATTGAAGTGTAGATGTCAAAAATGGGCTTGCATGGGCCATTTAGACATCTGCAACACGTTATGGCAAAAAGAAGGGCCGGGAGTCAGACTAGTAGTTTGACTCTCGACCATTGAAAGTCGAGAATCGACCCAACCCCATATGCCCATTCAAAATGTTGGAAAAGAAGCTTTTCGACACTTACAAATTAGAACTATCGAAAAATCTTAAAATTCACCCCACATTTCATGTTTTTCTTTTGAAGCCGGTCGCCCGATGCTTCAAGGCCTAATCAAAAGCACAACTCAAGGCCCCCACTAGACTTGGTTCATAATGAACCAGAATTTGAAGTGGAGGCTGTGTTCAAGTCAAGGCAACTAAGAGGACGAGAGCAGGAATACTTAGTTAAGTGGAAAGGATACCATCCAATAGAGGCATCTTGGGTGAATGAATCCGATATGGAACATGCCCAAGAAGCCATAGAGGAATTCCACACTAGACCAGCAAAGAAGATACGTAGAACGTGATGAGGACATCACCTTTCTTTTAGTGGGGCAGGGAGTCACATAAAATGTACCACATCAAGTTGCAAGTGAAATAAAGGCTAAAAAAAACTTCCAAGAGATTATATCACAAAAATAATGTATAAGTACAAATAGGGTTATCAAGTTGACATTGGACAAATGGAACTCCCTTGCGTAGGCCCAAATCAAAATCGGACTCCTACCTTAGGGTTAAGAGAAACCTTGACCCCAAAAGAGGAGGCAAGCAAGGTGAGCTTACGGGGACATGCACAAGCTTTAAGTGCATCCCAAAGGGTTGGTTGGTAGTGGCGGCCAACGCAAGTCATGACCCCCGTCCATGTACTTTAATCGTGTAGTTTAAGACTTGGGTTTTTACAAAACCCAAATGTCACTTCTCGTACCTTGATAAACAAACCTTTTAGTTAAGGTTTGATTGTTGTGATCAAGGTGCAAGGTGGGGAAAGGAGTCATGTCAAGTAACTTAAGTCAAAATTAGACTTGGCTTTGAGTTCTTCATGAGGGGAAGGTTGAAATAATGGCCTCCCAAATGAAGGTTTCGTCAATTAAGCTAGTTTAGGTCTTTTGACGAAACAAAGGTTAAGGGTTTTTATGAGATACCCTTGGACTTGCCAAAAAAATGTTGGAAACTTGGGGACGCCTAAGTTAGCTTGAGGCAAGGTCTTGGCGTAGAAGTTAGCAAATGATGGCCAAGGATCCAAAAGAAAGTAATTGCAATTCATGAAAGAAATTCTAAATGTTAATGAGGACATTGACCTTTTCTTCTAGTGGGGGAGAATGTCGCAACCCTACTTTGAGAGAATGTGAGGATGAAACTCACACTCCCAAAGTGGGGACCTGGGAGTCCTCTGGGACTCTCGGAACTTCAGAGTTCGATTGTAGAGGTCAAAACACCTCGCATTGGGGTGTTCTTTATATCATTGGAAAGCTATCGAAGTGTAGATGTCGAAAATGGGCTTGCATGGGCCATTTGGACATCTGTAGCATGTTATGGCAAAAAGAAAGGCCGAGAATCAAACTAGCAATTTGACTCCCAACCACTAAAATTCAAGAATCGACCTGACCTCGGTGCATGTAGGTGGAGTGCAATACACCATTGTAAATCTTTCAAGGAGAGCTACAAGTTTTCTTTAGACCTCATCCCAATCGGAGCTTTGAGCAAAGAATTATGACCTCGCAAAGTCCCGGGAGTCCAAATCGGGACAATTTTGGGACTCCTCCTTGGGAGTCTCAAGACAAAAAGCCATTCGGATGTAGGTGCCGCGAAGAGACACAGAGAATACTATATGGGGGAAGGTGGTGGCTTCCCCTGAGTCTGGGCCGTGGTGAGTCTTGTGAGTCCAGAGTCGCCCGTGGCTTGTCCTAACACTAAAAGGGCTTTAAAAAGTGATCTAACCAACTTATTGGTTGGTCTGATACAGGTTCGAGTAGGTAACTAAAGCTTGTCACTTTCCCTAGTCCCATCGCAGAACTTCAGCACGCCCCTCTACCCCTTTTAGTGCTAAGAATTGGGAGCGTGCCCCGAGTTCCTCATAATTCCACTATTTGAATAACTTAGGCCCATCTTGGGTCTAATTAGGAACTTGTAAGTGCGTCAGTAAGGATTTGGACAACATCAAAATAAAAAAGGATTCCTTGTAAGCAACTTTAAAACAAACATATGCCAATTACTAGGGTTTAAAAGTAGAGAAGGATACTCAAAGTATAGAGCACAACAAACTTTAAAGAGACTGCAAGAACATGGAGGAAACTCTTTTGAATCAATAGATGGAGGAAACTCTTTTGAAATAATAGAAGGAGGTGGACAAGTTGAGAGTGGACAATGCCAGTGCATATCAATTTAAGAATGAGATACAAAGGCAAGTTGATCATAGGTATGCACATGTGGGCAAAAATTTGTAGAAGTAGATGGCCTTTAATGAAAAGTTAAACAAACTTCTCAAAGATATTCAAAAGGAAAAACCCTTCAATTATGATATTGTTTTTGGAGAAAATAGTGAATTCAAGAAGCAAAATACTTTGCTTCAGGTAAAGCTCAAAGCACTATCAATGGAAGAAAAAGATGCAGACTTGTGGTGGGATGTAGTTTAGGACATTGTTTAGAAGGATATTGGGAAGGTCTACAAAAAGTATGAGAAGAATGAAAGGTTGTACATACACAAGATTTTTCAAATGGAAAAAAGTTATGCCATCATTTGAGTATGAACCTTTTGTTTTGTCTCCAAAACCAAAGACTTCAAATGAGGAAGAAGAAAGAGGGAATAAAGATGGGGCAAGACCATCAAATAAAAAAGTAACAGAGGAGCTAAAAAACCTCAGAGGAGGAAAGGATAGCCCTAAGAAGGAGGCTGTTGAATAAACTCTAAAACAAGAAAAATCTATTTTGCACGAAGTTAATTATCAGAAATATGCATCTGTAACCACAAAAATAGGGAGAAAATTCAACTTGAAGAACATATAATTCAGGAAAACTAACAAGGTCGGATTGAGTTTGTGTCAAAGCTATAGCAATAGGATCAAATTCATATTACATCAAATTTGTATCCAAATCAACAATTATAAGTTGTATCAAAGTTACAACAACATGGTCAAAATCAGATCACATCATATTTGTTGTTATAACAACAGATACAAGTGACAACATAGTTACAGTCACAAGAGCATAAAACAACTTATCAATAAATAATTATACAGTTATCAATAGATGCATCAAAAAAACAACAACAAACTATGTATATAATAGAGAATCAGACAATGCTTCAATGTGAAATATAAGGAGAGTAAATAGTAGATTGTTATATAGACAAATCACATTTTTGAATCACAAGATCAGAAACAACAAAACATTTAGCTTTAAACACATTTTTGAGTAATTCAAACTGCGGGTGGGGTAATGTTAAAGGAATAGTTGTGGTAATTATTAATTAACATTTTTTTTAACCTACTTACTATTTTAGGAATTACTAGCTAAATTACATAATTTTTATCACCATTAGAATTTGAATAGAACATAGGACTTTTTTTTTAAAGGAATATCTTAGGAGGAGAGGAAGAGATGAAAACCATTGTATCATTGTAGAACATGGAGCTTTAATGGAGTATGAAAGAAACATACTTCGATTTTTGGAAAGCAATGTTTTTCGTAGCCAGAATTTATTGTTTTGATGTTTTAAAAAATCATACTCTGATTACTGGATTTTAATTTTGAAACTAGTTCTAAGTAAATTTGAATGATCAAATTTTGTTAGTATTAATTTTATTGCATTTCAATCCAAATTTTAGACCAAAATATAAAATAAAAAATTCTATATTCACTAGTTTTTGTTCCCATAAGGAAGACATGTTAGAAAGGATTGTCCTATATGGAAGAAAATTCTAGAGGATGAAGCTAAGAACTCCACACCAAAGGTGGGAGTTAATGTGTAGCTATGGTTGATTAGGATCAACTAGTATTACATGTATTTGTGACCACCAGGGGTTAGAAGGCTAGGATGCCAAAAAAAAAAAAAAAACCTCGAAGGAGGGAAGTGAGTCCTACAAGAGGATGGCGAACCAAATGGGAGAAAGAAAAATTGGTTCATCAAGATGTAGTTAGGGGACTACAAAGGGTTCAAGAGTTTGAAGACCAACTATTGGAGATGGGGAAATATGTTGACGTAGAGTCATAGAAGTATCATTCAAAGGGATTGGAAGAAGAATTACCATTGGAAACGACTTATTCTGAAGTTGGTTTGCCAAATGTTATGAGTAACAATGAAGACAAAATAATAAATAATGACAAACCAACAAAGGTTGGAAAGTCAATAATATAGAAAACAAGTCGACAAGACAAGTCAACATAATATATTCTGGCATATCGACATGGCCAATGGACATGATAAGGAGTGTCAAGTTGAGAATGGAAGTTGATGTGAGTGGGGATGGCCAATCGACTACGAAAGTTGATATGATGGGAAGTCATATACCAACAACATATGTGGATATAATAGGAGAAGGCATAACAACAAATAAAGTTGAAGATAACAGTTTGTTAAAAGGTGATGATGTATTACTAAAATGATGATGACTTTGAAATTAGAAGTCAAATTGGGACAACTTCTTAGAATTTGTCCACAACTAATGAAGATGATGGAGAAGTCTTTGATGAAGACGAAAGCAAATCAAGTGACAAATGTGTGTAAAGTCAACATAGTAAAGGTTGAAGATTTTGATGAGGCTATATCAGCTAGTTCAAGTTTGAGTTGGCAAGTTTGAAGTCAAAGATGTGTTGTTGGATGGAGGATTCGATGTAAACATCAACTCACAGAGTTTAAGAAAGAAACTTGGGTTGAGGAAGCCTCAATTGGCTTCATTTGTAATATCATGATTGATCAACAGAAGGTTCAAGCTATGGGGTTAATTCAAAATTTGAAAATTGATTTGGTAGGTTGTGTATACAAATTTTTTGTTATTGTATTGAAGATGGAAAATGGAGTTGAAACATACTCTATGCTTCTTGGAAGGCCATGGTTAAAACAAACAAAGGTTCGTCATAATTGGGGTGATAGTGCCCTTACAATCATTTTAGAAAACATAATAGTTACACTTAATATGATTAAACATGTGAATATTAAATCATCACAATGACCCAAGAATTTGGGTAATGAATTCAATTGGGAAGAAAGGCTCTTTGAACAAGAAGAAGAACAATTATACAAAGTTATACTAGAGTTATGGCCTATAGGAGAAGTGGTACCATGATAACTACATGTCTTACATGAGATAGATTGTATGATACAAACAAAGGAGGAAAATGATCATCCTCTACATTTTTACAAACATGAAACAGGAGAGACATTAATATTTGATGAAATTGTAAACATAACGATCAAAGATCAAAAAATTGTTGGATGAACTATAACAAATGAACAACTTGTAAAATTGAATTTGGGAATTCAAGTGGAACCCTAAGATGTTTTAGTTAGTGCAACTTTACCCATTGCATTTCAATTACAAGTGAAAAACTTGTTAACTGCTTATGAAGATGTTTTGCATGGAATTATAAGGAATTGAAAGGAATTCCTAAAAAGATTTGTGAACACAAAAGTTCAACTTATAGCAGATGCCCAACCAATTAAATAGAGACAATATATAATGAACCCAAATTATGCATTAAAAATGAAGGAAAATTTAGATAAATTACTTGATGTTGGATTTATCTATCCTATTAGGACTACACAATGGTTATTTCCTTTAGTTGTTGTTCCTAAGAAAAATGGAAAATTATGAATATGTCTAGATTATCACAAGTTAAATGCTCAAACCAAGAAGGATCCATTTCCATTACCATTATTAGGTTTAGTTCTAAATTTTATGGTTGGACATGAAATGTACTATTTTATGGGTGGTTATAGCAACTATAACCAAGTTAAAATGGTTGAAAAAGATAAGGAAAAAACAACATTCATTTTAGAATGCTAGGGTGCATATGCATATAATGTTTTGCCTTTTGGGTTATGTAATGCCCCTGTTACCTTTCAAAAAGTAGTAACCAATACATTTAAACCTTATTTAAATAAATTCATGTAAGTATTTTTGGATGATTTTAGTGTCTATGGAGATAAAAAAAATCCTTTGGAATAATTACATAAATGCTTAGAAGAATGTATCTAAATGGAATTAGCCTTAACCCTACAAAATGTGCATTCTGTGTAAATTTGGGAGTATTACTTGGACACATAGCGTGTCATGACAATTTATCGATATATCCAAGAAAGATTACAACAATTACCGTTATGCTAGTACCTACCAACCAATAGAAATTAAATGATTTTTGGGAATGACAAGTGTCTATCAATGTTATTTTCAAATTTTTGCTAATAAAACAACACCAATGTGCAAATTATTGAAGAAAAAAAAAAGAATTCAAATGGATGGATGCTTGTGCCAAATCATGGGAATGGATGAAGGCATCAATGACACGTTTGCCAATTTTAATTGTACCTAATTGGAATTCCAAATCCCATGTACATATTGATGGTTCAAATTTTGCTATAGGAATTATGTTAGGACAAAATTTGGATAACACCATTGACAAACCAATTTATTATGCTAGCAAATTAATGAACAATGTTGAGAAAAATTACACTACAACAGAGAAGGAAGCATTGGCAATGATTTATGTTGTAAAGAAATTTAGGCATTATCTATTTGGCGACAATTTTGTGTTTTATGTTGATCATCAAACACTATTGTATTTGGTCAATAAGCTAGTGGTAATATGCCAAATTGCTAGATGGCTTTTACTTCTACAAGAATTTGATTTTAAAGTGGGTTATAAACTAGGTCAAATCCACTTTGTACTAGACCATTTATCTCGAATTGGTCATGGTGAACCAACTACAAGAGTAGAAGATCAATAACCAGATGTAGCTCTGTTTGTTGTACAAATCAATTGGTATGCACCAATAATAGAATATCTCTAGAAAGGATATCTTGAGGATGACATGCCAAAAGAATATAAGAGTCGCATTACTATTAAATCTAGACCTTGTAGTTTGTATGAAGGGTAATTATATAAATTAAAACCAAATAATATATTATGGCAATGTTTGACATTTGAAGAAGCGGCTAAAATATTAGCCAATTTCCATGAAGGACTTGCTAAAAGACATTTTGGCATTAATACTACTGTCAGAAAAGTTTTGTTCAAGTTTGGATTTTGGCAATTACATCTTCTTGCAAACTTCAAGTCACATTCTATTTTAAACATGATTTAATCTAAAATGGTATTCCCATGTGTTTAATCATTTATATAATTTTGCATTGGAATCGCAAGCCAATGAAAACATGACTTTGTTGGGTCAACATCACAAACTTTGTGGGCCTCAATTTGGCAATAATAGTTGTAATTTGTATTTTTGATAGGTTTGTACTCTTTGGAGATAAATGTTGTGTGCGTAAAACATTGACAAAACACATATAAATAAAATGAAAAAAAATTATTGACAATAAAATCTTGCATCTTATTTACACATGCTTCACACATGTTTTAAACACATGGCACATATTTCTAAACAATATGAACTTATGAAAAATAAAATTTGTGTGATTACTATTATCTAATTGTGATCCAAGAAGTTTGTGATCAAAAGTCTAGATAAAATATTTATCCACATTAGTGTTATTGTAATTTAACATATATTTAAAAAAATTCAATAGCTTCTCAAACCAAGGAAACTACCATGATGGTCAACAATAATGTTTCCAATTGAATCAAATAATTTTTCTTTGAGTTTAATGGAATTTAAACCATTAATAAAAGACTTTCACAAACTTGTCCATTTTAATCCTAACATTCATGGTGCATGAAATGCCCTTACAATACTTTTCCTAGAAGACATGAAGGTTTGGTTGAACAAATTTTGTTGTCATTAAACATTTTTTATAATTATATGAAATTTGATGTCTACTAATGATTTTGTTTTTCTGCACCTTATTATTATCTAGTTTTTTAATATGCACATATTTCAGCCACTTTATATTTAATTTAAAAAAATTGTATGTAATTTCTATATTTTATATGAATTTAAATCTTTAGTTTTAGTAAACTTAGACTTGGAAAATAAATCAAGATTTTTTTTTCAAATGTGGATTAATTGCACAATGAACCATGACATGCAAAAGTAGTTACTTTAACACCTTCCAACAATTTGTTTCAAAACAAGTTCGATAGCAAATTTTGTGAATCAATGTAATTTTTATTATAGGTTAGAAATGAAAATTTGTGATTAAACAATAAAAATCTTGTAGTTTGAGATAATAATATTGGCTAATGCAAGTTCAATCTTCAACTAGTTGCTTCAATACACAAAAGAACAATGAACTCAAAATAAGAAATTTAACTTGACAACAATTCATTCTTATAGCCTTGCAATTAACATGTTTAGCACCTCACATGGTCATAATAAAGTGTAAACTAATTACTTCTAACCCATTATCGATGGGCTTGACATTTTTATTATGGTGCTCTTAACTTTGCACATCTTGTTGATGTTGTAAATGATTCCTTGTGACCCAATACAACTATCTTGTATCTTATGAAATAGTACTCAAAGATATATGACTTGATAGTCGATTGTTCAATATGTTGAATAATAAATCATATTTAGTAAGTTATGAATGAAAGATTGAAATGAAAGAGGGAGGCACATGAATCAAAGTACAATTATCATATTAGGACAAGGTTGAACAAATTTGATTTCTAAAAGAATAATCATCAATTAGACAAGACTTCCATTGATAATTAGCAAACGGTGTAAGATTTAATAGACAAATGAAAAGCAATACAATTTTTTTTGAATTAAGATCTCTTAATGTACTAATTGAACCTACCAACAATGAATACTAATTAAAATGTTTAGTTCATATGTTTATTTATTTATTTATTTGAATATTGTGGATTAACATATTATGCCCTATATTAATTATATTTTGGTTTTTAGAATAAACATAACCTTATCATAGAAATAATTAAATTATTATTTTTACTCAATATCCAATATATGGGACCTTATATTTTTACTCATGTATTTTGTAAATTCAAAGAAGAGTCCCCACCTAAATAAACCATTATGAATCCCATAATGCATGTTGTATGGTTTTAATTTGTTTATTAAGAAAAAAAAAAGTATATTAAAACCATTATGGTTAAGAAAAATCATAATTTAGTGTAAAAATAACATTGTCCTTTTAAATGTTTTGAAACATGGTTTGGAACATTATCAAATTTTGGAATCAAAAGGAATAACAATTTATTTTTGCAACTTTCTTTATATATTAACCATAGATAGAAAAACATGTGTCCTATGTGATCACATAAAACTTAAATAATATATAGCATTAATTTTCATTAAAATCATACTAGAACCTTGAAAATTTTAGGTTTTGGGGCTACAAAGAAAAAGACATTTATATTAGTTTTTTAAAAAATTCAACTAGTTTCTAAAGGTTTGGTAAGAAGTCCAACACACATGTGCATACAAAAAGAATCATTATTTGAATTTTTGGATAATCTTTCAGCATTTAAAAAGCCACACCACTAGATTGGGAGTGTCTTGGAATCTTGGAGTTCTTAAGTAGACTTGTCATATTTATAAAAGGGATTTAGATATGTAAAAACTCTTCAAATAATCTTGACCACCCATTGTAACACATATCAACCATAGGAATAATTACAAAACATCTCCATTGTTCACCAAAAAAGTTGTGTCTACATGGGTTACCATGAGATTAAAAAAATGAAAGGATTGACTAATTGTATTTCAATGTGTTCCTATTGTAGTACCCTAACTATAAACTTATCGATTTTTTCATACTAATACATGACATTTCACCAATTTCCCCAAGGCCTTTCAATATGTATGCATTTCACAACAATTGAATAGGTTTGCAAATTCTATTCAATTGATGTAGATCCCAAGGCATAACCATGTGATGAATCTTGAATTAATTTTGTTCAAACTTTGCAATGATTCATAAACATTTTAATAAATAGGTATTGTCATATGCTTTCATTTGGTGTTTGAGTTTCTAATGAATTACATATTTTCATCTTGAATTTTATTGAATAACAATAATATGTTATCAATAACTCCATATTCATCTAACATTGATTACTTGAACTTAAACTAATTGAATTGTGACATGTTCACCCATTTGTACTTTAGGTTTGTTATGTCATACAAATTTGATTCTAGAAGAAATCATGTCCATTCCAATGTTATGTTTATTGTTAGGAAAAGGAAATTTCTTATTTAGCAAATCAATATGTAATAGACAAAGTGATTTGACAAGACTAGACATTACTATAAATCAATTTGACAGATTGCAAAGCAACTTGACAAAGCAATAAGTAATGTAGACAAATCAAAATGTAGCAACATAGCGAGTAGTAGAAATCGACTTACCAAAGTCGAAATGTCAAGGGCAATTAGATGGTTAGAATTGTCAATTAAATTATAAAAAGGAGAAAACAATAATGTTTGGGGTTGTTCTTGATACTTTTGCAAGTGAGGACTTTGGATAGAAACCCATGTTTTTATGTACTTGGGAGGTAATGAATAATAAAAATTTGTTTTTTCTACAAACTTGTTTCTTCTTTCTTTCCATGGTGTGATGATAATTTGCTATTGTCCAAGTTGCTGTATTTACATGGTATCTACTACAATGTGATAGTACAAGACCCCAACCATGATATTGTATTTTAATTTAATTAGAATATACTTAAAGAGAAGGGACAAAAAATATTCCTTACATTTTTGGTCTTATTAACTAGTGTACAATTATTGTCCAAATCAATTCATTTTGTGACTACACATGTAGTAAACCATAGTTGCAAATGTTAGTAATTGCATACGCAATAACATTATGATGGATCCAAGTTTTGTCCTATAGGCAATTATAATTTGGTATTACCACAAGTTTATATGAAAATATTGATATAAAGTGAACATATGTCATTCATTATTGGAGGCCTCCTTTGATGGTTGTCAACCAAGTTGTTTTTATAATTATATTTACAACTATACATAAATGATTAGATGATAGGTGACATATTTGTTATTGCAATTGCTTATCAAAGTGTATAAAACATGTATTAGTTAGTAGGTAGGTTAAAGTAGGTAGATTAGGTTAAATTTAGTACACTAGCCATGTAAATTAAGTTAGGTAGGATAAGGTAGGTTAGACCTACCTTATTAAGCACAAACATAGGGTAGATTAGCATATTTAACCTACCTTAGATGTATGTGACTAATAGGTAGGTTGGGTATGCTAGGTAAGGTTAGGTTAAATAAGCTTAATAGGTTATTAAGCTAGGTTAGGCTAGACACATATTACATACCTACACCTATTATTATACTTAGGTAGATAAGTATGTTAAATTAGGCTAAATAGTTAGAACACTTAACATTGTGTGACTATTTGAATATTAATTACAAAAGTAGTCACAAGTCATACTTGTAAATTAATATATTTGCAAAGTGAAGATCCACGTAAGCTACATGTGTGTTTTTATGTTAAAAGGTTCCACCCAAGACCTTTTCAAAGGATTTTTAAAAAGATTTTAAAGAGTCGTATTGAACTTTAACGGGGTACAGGGTAGAGAATTAAAACTGATGTATATGTTGAAAATAATGTTTTTTAAAAGTGTTGTAGTGCGAAATTAGGTCGCCGCGCAAAGCTAAACGCTAGCTGATTTTGAGTTTTAGATTGCCTGATTAGCCGTCATCTTATTACGGCACCCCATTAACTATTGCATGGAGTTGCATGGCTTGCTTGGTGTGTGCTGAGTGGTCCAAGAAGATTGGCGGCTGGAAATTATGAGGAGGGATGGAGTCGAATTGATGTAGAGGAGCAAGCAATGGCGGCTAATGGTGGGAGCTGGATGGAACGGAGTGGTAGGAGGTTCGAGAGGCTTCAGGAGGAAGCTAACGGAAGTTTGAAGAGCTTTTGGGGTAGCTTAATTACTAGGAGGAAGAGGATTTGAGAGGAGGATGATCAGCTGATTTGGAGATGAGTAGGAGACAAAAGAAGCGATCTTTGTAGGGAAAGCAAGGAGAAGCTCGGTCAGCGAGCATAGCTTGGCTGAATGCTAGAACTTTCCGCTGCGCCTGGTAGTCGGTCGAGCTAGTGCAGAGGAATTGGAGAGAGAGAGACTAGACAGCACTGGGAATCTGGTGTTTTTGTGAACATTTGATGGAAAAGTGAGTTTGTGTTTTCGGGGAATGTACATAGTCTGTAATGTAATGAAAGAGTTTCCCTCATTGGCATCTGTGTGAATGGGCGAGGCAGGAGATTGATACTGTAAAACCTGTTTTGTTGTTGTGTGGAATGCAAGACACTTGTACGTCTTTGATCTTGTGATGTTCGTCTGCAAGTGTCAGTCGGAAGTTAGTATGTTGTGTGAGATCGAAGGTCTAAACTGTGTGGAGTAGATCAGTAGAACATGGACGCCTGGGTTCGTTGAAGGCAGGCAATGTGCTATGTGTTTTCGGACCCTTCTTTTTGGTATTAGAGCATGGTTCCGTGTTTCCAACCTTGGTAGAACCTGTAGATGTTTAGATAGAATGATAGTTGAAAATCATGTCTTCGTCTAGTGACGAGGGAGTTCCTATGGAGCAGATGATTCAGGAGATTCGTGAGCAACAGCTTGTTGGTAGATTTGATTTCCTTACTGTTTAGAACGGACCACAGAGAGGAGCAGTGATTTTGTGCTTTCTAGGCTTTGGAGTGGTGAGACTTGTAGGGATAGATCCCAACGAAGCTCAAGTAGGAGACATTGCTGTAGAAGTAGTTCATAGTGGTTTCTACACTCGTGCACGAGTGTGGTTAAAGGTAATCGATGGAGCAAGGGGTTGGGCATCGACCTCAAACTTACAGACCAATTTTTACTTCACCTCCTATCTTGCGTAGAGTTGCTCCTACATATCCTGAGAGATAGCGTGCACTACTGAGGCTAGGGGATATTTGGATTCCTAAGTCGGCGGTGTCACCTAACCATTTTGTGAGGTTGTACATCCCTGGTGTGGAGGATTTATTTCAGGAGGGAGATCGCTTGCTTCGAGTGGAGCATGGCAAATCGAGATCCCGCCTCATTAGTTGGAAAATATGGTGAAGTAAGGAAGGAGAATGGAGATTCCAGCAAGAGTCTACGAATGAGCAGAACTTCACCACTATTCCATCCACTATTGCGCCTTTGGAACCGATAGTTGAGGGTGCTCAGTTCGAGTTCGATGGGTGATTCGGACAACATTTGTTTTGTTTTGTTTTCAAGAATCAGAATTGTGTTGCAGGAGTTGAGATTCTGATCAATTTTGTTTGCATATGTTTTTGAATTGAAGAATCGTGTGTGGAGAGAAGTGCTGCATTTTTGCTGTGTTGCTGAACTTCTGTGAAGATGACGAGTCCTCAGGGAATGGATGAGTTATTTTGGGGATGAGATCATGAGGATGTAAATGATTGGGCGGAGCGACTTACCATGGCTGTCGAAGTGCGCGATCTCACTGCTGACAAGCTGTTCAAGATCGCCAAATTGAATTTGCAGGGTTGAGCGAAAGAATGGTTTAGGAGGCTGCAGCCGGTGCCTGCCGACTGGATTGAGCTACGGACGCTGATGGTGCAGAAGTACGGGAACATAGATGCTGATGACATCCGAATGAAGATGGATGCCATCAAACAAGAACCCAAAGAAAGGGTTCAGAAATATTTTGAACGCTTGGACAAATTGTTTCGGAAGGGCAAGATACAAGACGTAGAACAGAAGAGGAGGTTCCTGGCCAGACTGAGGCCAGAGATCCGAAAGCTCTGCGTGGTGAGAGCGTTCACAGATATTGAAGAATTGGTTGGAGCTGCAATGGAGGTTGAAAGAGTTCTGGGTGAACTCGGGGAAACACCGTATAAGTCTCTTCTAGAGGAACATGAAGAAGAGACGTCGGAGAACAATGTAGAGAAGCAGGTTGCTGCGTTGAACAACACACTCATCTATTTATTCAAGGGGAATTCGCATGATCCAACATCATCATCCTCTTCCACTATCTTTGGAGCATGCCAGCTTTGTAAAGGTGGGTGTTAACAAATAGGATATCTACTCAAGTGCAAACATAAATCTCTATTAAAAGGAAAGTACAACATAATGCTCACAACACAAAACACAACATCAAGAACTCTCCAAGGTTCTTGTCACAAGAAATACACAAACTTGTGTAATGAAGAAAAGAGGAACAAACCATCAACACCAAGGT
>Ga0116231_10005797_pt1 | contig 24108 bp, 14 predicted proteins | sample S1TSphgellanicum_2_FD_89695 | JGI IMG/M metagenome (GOLD analysis project Ga0116231, IMG submission 89695) | Host-associated microbial communities from peat moss isolated from Minnesota, USA - S1T2_Fd - Sphagnum magellanicum MG | ecosystem: Host-associated > Plants > Peat moss > Unclassified...
TCCCAGGTAGGGGGGGGGGGGGGGGGGGGGTACCTTCAGCACCGCCTGTAAGTCATTAATGGGGGCACAATGTAAAGCATGTGATTGCTTACACTCTTTTCTTTTCTTTTCTTTTTCTCATTCTCTTTGTTGGATCTGACTTATAGAATTATTATTATTATTATTATAATAGAATTAGAGAATTATTATTATCATTATTATCATTATTAATATTGAATTATTATTATTATTTTAGAATTATTATTATTATTTTGATTATTTTGTGGGTTTTTATTTGGTTCCTCACCTTTTGTCTGAGGAATGTTCAATAGGGTGTTGTTCCCTTTGAAGAATTCTGAGTCCATCTTTTGGGAACTTCAATGGGAACTTTTTTTTTTTTTTTTTGGGGTTTTTTTTTTCTGATTTTAGAAATGATTCATTTTGGATTTCAGTTTTTTTTTAAAAGAAAAATTCGAGTCTGGTGGTTACCTGGTTTAGTGGGGTTAGAATCCTCATTTTTGGTCTGGTTCCAAAAATCAAAATTTTAAATCAAATTTCAACACAAGCCAAAATATCATTTATTAAAAAATTCTCATATAAAATTGGACCTATTATTTATTACCTAGTAGGGGCCAAAATCCATTAAGCTAGTAATACTCAATAATGAATCTCAACACAATATCCTTGCCTTGGTATGCAAGGCCGACAATATATGTAAGAATAATATACATATGTCAAAGAACACATGTAAGCAAAAAATATTAAATTCTTGTCCCGAATGAGGGGAGGTAGTATGCACTTAAGGCTCGGGCTTTTTTTTTTTTCTCCTTTTGGAGGAGGGTAGTAGGGGTGTTGGATTTTTTGTTCTTACCCATATGTTCCCAATGTGTGTCCCCAATGTGTTCCCAATAGCTCCTCACTTTATCCCAAATCCTTTGCCCTACTAAGTTCATAAAATTGAACTTTGGCGGGGTCCCCACAACCCATTAATATGAGTCACAATATACTCCCATATTAATAATAATAAATGAGCCACAATATTTAATATGGTCATAATAATGGAAGAAGAAAAGAATTCGCAAATCTCACCTTTATTTGTGATTTTTAAAACTATTTTTTTCCCCTAGTAATAACTAATTTTTTGGTGAATGATGGGAGTTTTCTTTTTTTTTGCACAATTAATTTTCAAATTTTGATTGAATTATTTAGGAAATGGGATTGAGTTTTGCAGCTTAATTTTCTTAAATAAAAAGAAATTCGCAATGTGCGTGCTATGTGTGTGTGATTCAGTTGATGGCATGCTAAATACTAACTTGAGTTACTTGTAGGGTAACCATGAGGAGCAAGGGCATACATAACACAAGAGAAACCTCTCCACTAATTTGAACTACACTTCGTGTTTTAGTACTTAGTAGTAGTAGTGATTTCCCCTTAACATTTTGCTTCTTGACTCAAATCTTGAATCCCCCAAAGGGAGTGAACTCTTTGCTCAAATTCACACTCAAAATCTCATGAACATCACCCGAATGTGCATCTACTACCCTAATCACATTTAAAACCCTAATCTCCCCAAGGAGGTGTAGATAGATGGAGGGAACTTTTTCATTCAAATGCACACCCAAATCTCATGACCATGGGAACATGTATATATACCCACCATAATAATCTTGCAAATGTACGATGGGAAGAAAACTTGTCACTTGAATGCGCATGCAAATCTCAAGTACATGGGAATGAACACTCAGCTCTAGTCCCTTAGTATTTTGCATGAAGGTTCTGAGGGAGGGAGGGAGGGAGGGAAGGTTTTGCTTTGAATGCATAGCCAAAATATCTTGAACAAAGGGAGAGGGAAAGGTTTTGCTTGAATAATGCACATCCAAATCTCTTGAACAAGGGGAGGGATGAAAACACTTCATCGAATACAACTTTGCACACGTACGTGCAAGCCAAAAAAATGTCATGAAGTGTTGTAACAAAGAGGCATTGGATGGATGGGAAGTTGATGATGATGATGATGATGTTGTAAAATAAATGATAGCAAAAGAGGGTGTCGAATGTGTATTGTGATGATCATATTGTTATTGATGTTGTTGTTTCATCACATCATACGAGCCAGAACGGTGTTCATTCTTACGATTGCTTTTTTAAAATTATTATTAAAATTTGTGCTTGCCCATGATAACTTCATAGCTACCCCATCTTTACGGCTAAACCTTTTAAGGTGTTAAATTCAAGTGGCAAAAGTTAAAACATTAAAATCCCTCTATTTTGTGATACCTTAAGGGTTAGTTTACACAAGAGTGCTTGGGCTTCTTGGGATCAACAAAATCTAAAATCTCTCATTGGACCAAAAGCATGAAGGATGGTCAGTTTGGGTTTACACTAGGGTTAATTTGAGGCTCAAGTCCAAGCAAATGGCCTTTGGACCAAAAAAACTTATTGGAATTTTACATGGCCTAATGAAAATAGTGGTATCCGCCGGGTCTCAAAAATTCTCACCCACTCATCTATGATATTTTTATTTTTAATATTAAAAAAATTTAAAGTTGGAGGAAGAAATTTTTGGTGTTCCCCTTCTCACCCCTTAAACCCTAAAACAAAATAATAATAATAATAATAATAATAATTTCTTTCCTCTAGTCATTTTTAAAGCTCTTTTTAAGGTGTTGAAACTTTTTGCACTAAAGTTGTTTGACGATAGTTCATTTTTTTCATAAATTTTTTTGCCATCCATGGAGGGCTATCCACATGATAGTGGGTTTATTCACAATCACAAATGTGGAATCAAAATTCCCAAAAGATTTGAGCTGCCCTTTTTTAGAGTTAAAATAGATTTTCTTGGGCCTTTTTTTTGAGAATGTTGAATTATAATGCATTTTTAATTAGTTAAAAAAAATTCACAACCTCCATTCACATGTGAAGATTCCTTGTAATAAAGAAAATGTAAAATTTTGTGAAGAAAAGTCCTCAATTTTTTTTTTCCTTACAACAATAAATTTGGTGAACAAAATAAGGAAGATTGTGAGAATTTTTTTTCTAAAAAAAAAGAAAAAAAGATGGGCCATGAGAAAATCATTTGTTTTACTCTTTGATCCAAATTGGATTTACATTAGGAACAAAATGCCCTTGAGCCATGCCCCTTGGGTTCTAGTGTAAACCACCCCCTAAGTTACTACTAGCAACAAACTGGTGTTGGGCGGGTCTTAAAAATTGACACGTAATAACCGACGGTTCTCATGCCAGTTCTTGTAGATACATATATACAGATGTGGTTCTCACAAAAAATCAGTGAATTTAGCATTTTTTACTAAACCCTTTTTTACAACCTATCTAATTTCTTTTTTAAAAAATGCCTTTAGTCTAAAATCCAAGTAGAAATGTGGTGAAATTTTTGTGCAATTTTATTTATGGGGGAAATTTGGCATTTTTTCCCCCCATAATAAATCAGGAAACATGTGAAATAATATTCAATTTTTATTTTTATTTTCCTCATTTGTGTGAGCTTTTTCACACCAAAAATAAAATAAAATAAAATAAAATCCTCAACCACAGTTCTTCTCAGTTTTTTTTTTTTTTTGGAAAAATCAAAATAACAGCCCAAGAAGAAAACCAGCAGTTCTTTGGAGGTTTGAACGCAATCAGAACCGGCGGTTCTTATAATCTGGATTTTCCTAAAACCCAGACAGAACCCGACTGTTGTCTGAGCGTGAAAAACTAGGAACCCAGAACAGGCGGTCATTTAAAATCAAATACCCGCCAGGTCTTTCAAAAACCCCCGGCAGCAGCAGCTTTGTTTGGAATGTTAAAATACAGGACCTGTCGGTGCTTCCATGCTGATTCCAAATACCCTGAACCGGCGGTTCTCTTTGTTTGAGAACGTCGAAGAAAAGAACCGGCGGTTACCGTTACATCAACTTACCCGCACCCGCCGAAACAGTGTGAAAGAACCACCAACCTTTGTTTTTTCAACGCAGCAGGGACGTTATGGCAAAAGACTGGCGAAACTGGTTCTGGCTGTCCGTCGCTCCAGATTCTGCGAGAGAAAAGAGTGATGGGCCGGACTCGTAGGCTTTTTTTTTGCCGCCTACAAATAGCCAAAAAGCTATATCAAAACTGAAAAGTGCTGAAAATCAAGTGCTTTTCGAGATTTTCAATAGCCATAAATCGACCAATTTTAGAAAAAAAATCCATATTTCTATTCATATTTTCAAGTATGATAGCCAACAAAACAAATGGAAGGATGTTTTTTTTAAAAAAAAAAACACTACTTTCATATTTAGCAAGTAGCCAAAATATGGCTAAATCTTCCTGTGGAGCATCACCACTTTGGCTACATCACAAAATTGACATTTAAAAATTAGAGAAAAAAAAAAAAAACCCTGGGCTGGAGTCTGGCTAGCTGGCTGGATGGCAGGAGCATTTTGTGGCAAAAAATTCACCATTTGGCTATTTTTAAAAAATCCCAAGGAAAATGGTTTTTTTGCAAAATTACCCAAAAAAAAGGTCAGATTTTGAAGGATTAGGGGTGATTTTTTTAGCTTCCTTTTTTTCCAAATCGCCATATTTGGTTATATAAGTTCTAGTGATTCCTCCACATGTAATATAGGGTTGCTATAGATATTCTATTTCTCTAATTGTCTTTGTAGCCAAATTTGGCTAAATCATCTTATTATGGCTAATCAATCACCACCACTTTTGATGCAACACCAGAAAATTGAGAAAAAAAAAAGAAAAAAAAGCCACAGGGATGAATGAGGAAGCAATTGATATTATTTCAATTTTTGGGCGAATTTTAGTCACTTTGAGACCAAATGTTTTTTATAAAAAAAATTGGAAATTTTTTCCGTTTTGTGGATGTTCTATTTCTCTAATTGTCTTTGTAGCCAAATTTGGCTAAATCATCTTATTATGGCTAATCAATCACCACCACTTTTGATGCAACACCAGAAAATTGAGAAATTTTTTTTTAAAAAGCCACAGGGATGAATGAGGAAGCAATTGATTTTATTTCAATTTTTGGGTTGAGACCAAATGTTTTTTTTTTTAATTGGAAAAATTTTCCGTTTTGTAGTAGTGTAAAAAAATCAACCCCAAAAAAGAGTAAAAAAAGTGCTAATTTTCTTTCAAAAAAACCCACAAAAATGATAAGAAAAACACTCTGGGAGGGAGAGAGAGAGGAAGAGGGAGGAGGGATGGAGGGAGGAGGGATGGAGGGAGGGAGGGAGGGAAGGAGAGAAGAGGGGGGTGCAAAAAAGTCTTGAGCATTCAAAGCTTCTGCATGAATTTGTCAGAGCTCTCATCAATCATGCTACTACTCACCTGACTGCAGCAGCTGCACACACACAGCAAGAAAGAAAGAAAGAAAGAAAAGAGTTTTTGCAGCAGCATTATCAGAGATGGGTGATGGATGGGTCCATTTGAAGCAAGCTTAGCAAAACAGGAAAGATAGTAGCAGTAGTAGTAGTTCTCATGTGAGCTGCAGTGAGCCAGAAGAGAGGAGGGAAGAAGAAGAAGAAGAAGCAGCAGAAGGAAGAAGTAACTACTACTACTACTACTACTACTGTAGGTCTGGTTTGCATCTTGTAGCTTTGCTCTTCTTTGTGGTTTTTTTTTTTGTGTTTCATGCTTTTGTAGCTTGCTAATAACAAGCTCATAGGTTTCAAGCAAGCTCATGATTTATGGTCAGCAAGTTCATGTAGAGGTTTAAGGTTTTTGGCATTTTTCAGAGAGATAATAAAGCTCCCACATTGTTGCATGAGCTAAGTAAGAAGAGTTGTCGACAGTTTTTGAGTGGAAAAACAAAACTTGTGTCATTGTTTTTTGCAGAGTCTCTCTCGGATTGTGGGACTTTTGGAGTGTGTTTTTTTTTGGGGGGGGAACCTGTATGCATGCAAGGTTAAAGCTGGTAAACCCTTGCTTTCTTTCTTTCTTTTGCTCATTTCTCATTCTTGCGCTCATCTTTCTTGCTATCATATTGGTATTGGGTGGGTGGGTGTGGGTCATTAGCTACATGAGTCTTTTCTATCGACGACTTGTTTTGTTGCTGTCTGTTGCAAAGTCTCCTCCTTTTCTTTTTTTTTCCCCCCCCTTCCCAGCTGATGTGTTGTTGGATCTGGAACTCCAGCTCTGCTAAATGCTCTTCTCTTTCTCGTGCAGCATATATCTATCTGCATGCCTGTAGCTGAGTGGGAGCCTATGACACAAAGTTGGTGAGGTAAGCTGCAGCTATATACCTCTGCTTTGCATTGGAGCAGTGGGTTGATCATCAGCAGTGGAGAGCTGGTGGAGGATGAGAAGGCGTAGAGAATAAGCTACATTGCTAAGTTGAAGGGCAAGCAGGGAGGAAGGAACTCATTCAGTCAGCCTGCACTGTGTCTGCAACCACCTACAGCAGGCAGGCTCAGCTTCTCAGGAAGGAAAGGAAGCTGTGAAGGCGCAGGATTTGTGTGTCTTTTCCAATGGACGAGAACCTTAAGAGATAGAAGAACAACTTGGGTTTTTGGTAGTCAATAACAACAATGCAGTGTAGGAGCTTGGAGGCAGCAGGACATGGAAGACAGAGAGGAGGTGCAGCAAATTTCAAGCAAGGAATAGTCACTGGGTTCACTGAGATAAGCAAGCTTGTGAGGAGCTTAAGAAGAAGGGATCATCATCAAGCAGCAGCTTGGAGGTTTCTGGGAGCAAGTATTCTTGAACTTTGACATAGGGAAGGCATCAAGAAGAAGAGAAAAAAAAACCACAAAGATAAGAAAGAGACAAGACAAATACCAGTAGTAGGATTTGGGCACAGATGGACACCAAGGGATGGTGGTGTTGTTCAGCCTTTCTTCGTCACACCCGGTTCCAAGCTCTGCTCTTCTTCATTTGTGTATTGTTCCTCATCGCACAGGAACCTTCAAGTGCACAAGAAGCTTCAAGTGCAACAACATTCTTGTCTTCAGCACCACCCATCACTACATTGTTGCCCTGTGATACCCCCCCTGGAGCTGGTGATCAAGGGGTTCAGTACAGTCAGTACCGAGCATACATTGCCCTTCAAGCTTGGAAGAAGGCCATCACTGATGACCCATTTAGTATTCTCACAACATGGGTCGGGCCATCGGTGTGCAACTACAAAGGTGTTTTCTGTTCCCCGCCTATCAGTGGTGAACCACCCAACATCCTTGTGGTTGCTGGCATAGACTTGAACCATGCAAACCTCTCTGGAACTTTGGTTCCAGAGCTAGGGTTGCTGTACGAGCTTGCGCTTTTCCATATCAATACCAATAGGTTCACTGGGACTGTCCCCAGTGAGTTTGCAAATCTCAGCCTCCTTGCCGAACTGGATTTGAGTAACAACCTTTTCTCAGGCTCATTTCCAGAAGTTGTTTTGAGCATTCCAGAGCTCATTTATCTCGACATACGATTCAACCAGTTTACTGGTTCTCTTCCAGCTGGGCTTTTCTCAAAGCGCCTGGATGCTGTGTTTGTCAACAGCAACCTGTTCTCCAGCAGCATTCCTGAGAATCTTGGCGAATCTCCAGTGTCAGTTGTGGTGTTTGCTAACAACTACTTGTCAGGGCTCATCCCGTCAGGCATCGGCAACATGTCCAAAACTCTGAATGAAATTATTATCCTCAACGATTCACTATTTGGACCCATTCCTGATGGAATCGGTCTATTGGATTTGGTTACAGTGTTTGATGTGAGTTACAATGACCTCAGTGGTTCACTTCCTTCAAGCATCTCCAACATGACCAACTTGGAGATTTTCAATGTTGCCAGGAACAACCTCACTGGAAATGTGACTGCGAATCTCTGCGGTTTGCCAAACCTGAAGCAGGTCAATGTGTCTGATAATTTCTTCACTGGGATTAGTCCCATCTGTTACGACCTTGGTGCTCGTGGTGTTGTCATCGACACAGACGGCAATTGCATTTCAGGGGCTCCTGCACAGAGATCATCAAATGCTTGCTATGGTCTTACAGGAGTTCCTTCAGCTCCTCAACCAGGGTACTCTTCTTCTCCGCCTCCCATCATCTATCCTCCTCCAACAACCACCCCTTTGTCTCCTCCACCGCTACCACCATCACCTCCATATTATTCATCACCACCACCACTACCACCATCACCTCCATATTATTCATCACCACCACCTCCTCCTCCCTCACCTTCTCCTCCTCCTCCCCCTTCACCTTCTCCACCACCCACATATCCTTCACCATTCTCATCACCTCCTCCACCTACATCACCCCCATTGCTGCCATCCCCTCCACCTCCAACATACTCATCCCCTTCACCTACGCCTTCATCACCAATTTATTCATCTCCATCTCCTTCATCTACACTACCACCACCACCTCCAACATACTCATCCCCTTCACCTTCGCCCTCATCACCAATTTATTCATCTCCATCTCCTTCATCCACACTACCACCTCCACCTCCACCACCACCACCATCATCGGTGTATTCAATACCATCACCATCAACACCTTACTACTCTTCATCCCCTTCTCCATTGCTTATACCTTCACCTTCACCGCCGCCACCATGTATCTTCTGAGCTACCCAGCACGATGCTGTTGGGTTCAAATTTAAGAATTGGGGTTTCGTGGATTGCTGAAAAATGCAATGGACAAACCAACATGCATGCAATGCATGTTGGCTTGAATTTCTCGTCGAAATTGGGGTCAGCTGAGGAAAGGCGGGCAGTTGTGATGCATGGATGGATGGGTAACAAAAGATGGCTGGCTGTGGAAGCGACGTCAATCAGTGCCATTAATCTTCTTCATAGCCCAACCCTTAACTCTTTTTTTTTTCAGGGGACCCAGTTTGGTAGCGGAAGCTGCCTGATAGTATTGTGATCAGATTTAAATTTTTTTGGTGGGGAAGATGGATTTTTTATTTTATGTTTTTCTTTCAACATTTTCATGACTACGGTTGGATCTAATTTCACATGACTCTGGACAGAGTGTGTGATGAGATTGAACAAAAAGGTTTCAGCAAAAGAGAGAAGTTTGAAGAGAGAAAAGTTTGTGGGTGGGTGGGTGGGTATGTGTGTGTTGTGTTTTTTTTGGTGTAGCAAGCAAGAATCAATGGGGAAATATTGGCTCAGAACTTTCTTTACTTTTTAAACATTTGTGATCAAAATTTCTGAAAGACGGTAATGAAAAAAAAAAAACCCTTGCATTCTTATTCTTTCTTTGAATGAAATGCTTACCCTGCCCAATCTCTCTTGTTTGAAGAATTGTTTGCTTAATATAAATGTATCTTATATAGCATTGGGTTTAGGGTTTAGGGTTTTAGCTGTGGTTGGTTGAATGGCCGATTTCGCAATGAGAATTTTGTGAATTTGAGTAGGCCCTTTGGATAATTGGTTAAAATCTTTAGTTTTAAGTTTTGATCCGAGGATTATTATTTTCATATGATGATATTTTTTTCATCACTTCATGATATTAATAACTAGTGAAAAAACAGAATATAAATATATTATTATATATATACTTTCTGAACATATGCAGTTCATGTGAATCATAAGGCAATTTGATTTGAGAAGAAAAAGATTAGTTTGGTTTGTTACTTGAATCTTATAAAATGATGTTCGTAATTAATTATAATTGCAATTGAAGAGAAATTCATGAAGTTTTTCATTATATCATTTTTTCCATGTTGTAATTTGGAAATTTGTGCTACACCATTACACAAGTTTTTGTCCTTTGGAGAGCTTAATTCAGATTTTTGGCATGGCAGGCAACATATTTTTCAATAAAATTGGCAATTCCAAAAAGTCGTTTATTAATGCCTACTAACCAGGCTAGGTACTATAGTACCTTTACATCTTCATTTGTTATTGTTGGTTTATTACTGGATTTGACATCATTTTAAATCAATGTTGGAATTTTCTAATTATATTGCACACCTTAAATATAAGGTGTACATGGTTTTTTTCCTTAAAATTACCCTCGAAAAATATTTGTTTAAAAAATATATTTAAAAAAAACTTAAGGTTAAATATCATATATGACTAGGGATTTAAGCCTAAGGGCATATATGACCTATTTTTAAACCAATATGAATATAATCTTATTGGTCCAAGGTAGGGAAAGTATATGGGTAGTGTATCTCCCCTTATTGGGTTGTCCCTTTATTGGATTCATAGCATTAATTAAACATTAAATGGCAATTGTCCTAGGTGGGTTGTAATATTTTTACAAAAATGTTGGTACAAGTGGCAACCTAGGAAGTGCCTAGGTCTAGATGTGGCTAATTTAATTATTTTTATTTCAAAAAATGGTGAATTGTTTTCTAAAATTCACATTTTTTTCACTTTTTGAAAAGAAAATCTCCAAGTTTTGAAAATTCACAAAGAAAACACTAGTTACAACACTACAAAGTTTTTTTTTTGGAAAGAAATGCACCAAAAAAAAGGGTCCTAAATTGAATTCACTAGATTTAAAAGGTTTGGTTTACAAGTTGTCAAACAACAACAAGATTACAAAATTTTAATTGCCCTAGTTGTCTTATTGTCATTTAATGTCAAATCCTTCTTGAGATGTTAGCCAAGAGGCAACAATAAAAAATTAGAAAAGAAAAAAAATTGATACACATTTATGTAAAATTTAATTTCCTAGTAAAAAAATTTAAAATTTTTTATTGAACTTTCAATGACAAAATATATTCAAAAATTAAAAAACTTCTAGATAGATTTGAAAATAACCAAACCACATTAGAATGGTGGTACCAAAAAAAACCAAACCTTTTCAAGACACTCATACTGAAAATAACCAAACCACCTCAAAACATTCATACTCAATGACTTTCCAACATGTATTACAAGCACACCCCAAAAAGGACAAGTGTGATGTATCACCTAGCTATACTAGATTTCCCCATTACCATTTGTCAAAACATTACCTCTCCCAACATTTCATCGCATCATTCTAGGTTTCTCATCACAACCATGCACCAATTCTCCCAAACACAAATTACAATTCCCTTTTCAACACTAATGATCCCTTCTACCACTAATCAATTTCAACATGAGCCTAGCATGCACACAATGTGTCATTTTGATGCATTGATAGAAACTCCAAAAAGAAAATTGATAAGTTCACCCACAACCTAGACTAGACCAACTCATGCAAGATAGAAATATATGGCATGCCTTTGATCACGTGCATGATGCACATTAGGTTAGTTGCCAAGGTAGTGGAAATTCATGATAACAACCATGAATTGTCACTCCCCCAACCAATGCATGCATTCAAATCATCAAACAATTGATTGCTTTTGATTATTCAAATAAGATTTACAATGTGGCTATAAAATTGAGGCACAACCATTGTTTCACTAGAAAAACTTTAGTACTTATGGTTGTTCACACAATCCCACATCACATCCTTAATCAAGTTGATCCTTAATGAAATGCTACAATTTTAGAATATTGCTCACACTTTGTTTTTTCTACATGCACTCAAGCAATCTAACTATTCACTTTGGATTGCAACCAAGATTCTTTAACTCATTGTTATTCTAAAAACACCATGACCTAGAAACAAATACTAGAACCTACTTTCATATTGATACTCGTATAAGACCCACACATATGCTTGACATTCTATTTTTAACACAAATCCACCCTTTTAGTTCAACTTTGCATTAGCTTCCTTCATAGTCTCCCTTTTTTCCTCCATTGTTAAACACACCACACATTCCAAAAGAACTACATTGTGCCTCTTCCTCTCCACTCAATGCCACCCCTTTTTCCTTCACATTTTTGCACAATTTCTATTCCACCAACCTTTCAACACTTTAGTAACCCCCTTTTTCTTTCATATTTTTGCATAAATTCTCTTCAAGTAACCTTTCAAAGTTTGATTACTAAAGTTCTTCACCAAGCCTCTTGGCTCAAGTAATTGCATATCGCCTGACCTTAATTTCAATTCATAATGGTGACCTCCGGAAAGTTCCAATAAGAGAAAAATAGAAATAGTAGTAGAGAAAACAATGTTACATCGAGGGATGTACATAACCATGGCCTTAAAACTAAACACCAAGTTCATTTGCTAATAGGTACATTGTATTTTACTTTACATTGTAAAAATGACCATTTTCCTAAATAATCAAACTAGATGAGGGAAATTTGAATTGGTAGCCCACCACTAATCCAATTCCATTATTCAACAAATTGGGATTGAATTAACACACAAAACCACTAGAAGGTCACAAGGGATGGGGGTTTCTTATTTTCTTAATTGGATCGAATAATTGAAATGACCATAAGAAAATAAAATTCCATTGGGTTCAATCCTTAAATAATCACAATGATTAATGATTAACTTTAGTTTTTATTTTTATTACATGCTTGATTAATAACCGAATTGGGATGTTGAATGCAAAAAACCTTGTCCGTTAAGTTTTTAATTTTCATCATCTACATAATAACAATTCAATTATATGGTTAATGCATAAAAAAACCTTTTTTATTATGTTATAGTTTCTTAGGTGTGGATGTGTTTTGAATGAACCAACACCTACATTAATGACCATGGTAAAAACCATAAATTTTGTAAGTTCTTCCTAACAATGGAAATTGTCCCATCTTAAGACAAAATTAGAGTCTTTCACAATGTTGGGCAAGTATTATTATTATTTTCAATAATTGACTAATATGGTTTATTATTATTATTTTCCAAAGAATTGAGATGGTTTTATAAAAAAAAATTACAAAAAGATAATAGCTTTGAAAAGACTCTTTAATTTTTTTCATTTGCAAAATCACTTCCTCCACAATCGATTTTCATTTCATTTAGATTTGTTGGTTATATTCAACAATTCTTTAAGATCAATTTCAGACTCTAAAATTCAAACCACCACAAAATATTTCAAACTTTTAAATATTTGATATGTGAACACAAAAAATCAACATGCTTCACTATAGATTTTAACTTAACACAAAAACATCAAGTTTTGAAATTTGGCATAAAAGCACAAGTTTGAAAATATTTGAATGATCAACAATTAAAATTGATAACCAAGATAAGACAAATAAGAATATCACTTTTTTTTTACAACTGTTTTCAATTTGTGTGGACAAAGGCCTATATCAATCCATGTTTTCATCCATTTTTTTTCCATTTCCTTGACTTTTTAAGCCATGTTGTATATTCTCACAAATTTATTTGGGTAGATTTGATGGAAACATACTTGAAGCTTTTGCAAATTTTCTCATTAGTAGTTGCATAATAATAAGCCTTGGAAAAGGTATATCCAAAACATGTCCCTTGGAAAAAAAAATCCACACCCAAAGTTTCACAATTAAAGTTGTTAACTTCAACACTATTATCATTATATTAAAATTAGAACCTTCATGTTTCACATAAGCAATGATGTTTTTGTCAAACCTTAATTGTTCCAAAATGTCTTGTAGATTTTTAATTAATGCTTACCTTGAAGTTTCAAATGCTTCAAATAAACCAATTGTATTATGTTTTGGCACCCAATTTATTCCAAGCCAATGGTGTAGTGTTTTGACCATCAAGGCAAAGACATCATGCGGCCCTTTGGACACCCAAAGATCAAAGTTGATAATGGCAAAAACACAATATGTTAAAATTGGCAAAACATATGTTGTTTTTTCTTTTCAACCAAGCTTGGTAACATAATTTGATTAAATGTTTTTTTTTAAATGAACACAAAATGAGGGCACAACTATATTACCAAATCTTTTAACTAAATGCTTTCAACAAATTTAATACACAAATGTTTCTTGATAACAAAAAACCAAAATTCTCCAAAAGTTTTTTATGTTACACATTATCCTTTTTGAAAGGATGGATGGCCCCCAAAAAGATGGAAATTATATTTGAATTTATTGTTGCCCTTTTTTTATTGGAATTGTTGTGTTATTGTTCACTTTTTTCTTAATTTTTTTTGTGATTAATCCATGGTCTACATTCACATGTTTTCTCAATGCACTTATATCATTACTTTTGAAGTAAGACACTAAATTATTCGTACACCTTGTTTTCTGGTTAAAATTTGTAGGACCCATTCAACGATTATAACACACCATATATTGCATTTGTTGTGGGATATTCACATTCATTTTTAACCTAATATTGTTGACAAAGTAAAATGTTCAATAAAGAGAATTTCTATCATGAAACTTTCAATTAATTCTTTGAATTTAGGGGCCTTTTAATTAGGGTTAAAGTTGCATAATGTATGTACAAGATTATTCCATATGTGGCCATGATGGGCTTGGTAAATTTTAATTCTCAAAGTGGGGTCAATTTGAAAGGTGAAGATGATTCTCATTTATGTATCTCATGTTGGTTTAGTTTGGCTTTCAACCAAGTACCTTGGGCTTTATGGGGACTAGTCACATTGTAGGGCTTGATGTGCAACAACATTATATCAAAAATTGTGAACAAATGGTTGGTTTTTATCTTCAACCTAAGGGAATTAGTGTAACTAGAGGGGTGATCAAATAATTTTAAATTCATGGATTTTTTTTGAGGGCTTTAAAGAGAAGGAGGAGGTTCTTTTCTCTCTCTATTGGGAACCCATCCCATTATTATTATTTTTTTACACTTATTTCCTATGATTTTTCTCCTTTCTTTGTTCTTTTTTTTTCCTTCATTTTCCTTTTTGGACTTTCTCTTTTATTTTTTATTTTTTCCTCTCTACTATTCATAGGACTATCCTACAAGGACAACTCCCTTTTGTACTCTTTTGTGGATCTGAAAGGAAATTTGAAAATAAATTTCTCTCACACACCTTTTTTGGAATTTTTTAATTAATAGGTATGGTGATTTAGGAGTTAGTATATGTAAAGGGGAAGGGAGGTGGCAATATTACCACCTTCACAAATAGCCCAAAGGAAATAGGGAAATGGATAGTAGAAAATAATTGGACCTACCTACCTCCATGGATGGGTGTGTTTCCTAATGTTTTATTTGTTTGATATGCTTGAAGGTTGTTGCCCAAGCAATAATTCTATTGCAATGTAAACTCACTATTCTTGGATTTGATATCCTCACTCCAATATTCAAAGGATATATCTTCACTTCAAAAAGTCATTTTGTTACAAAATATAATTACCATCCTAAGAACCTTATTGTGTGCACCTCTTATGTAAAACATTATCAACTATATTATAAATAATTGTACTAGAGTAAAGAGGGAGCATCATGCTTTTTATTATTTTATTTGCTCTTTCCACTAGGCGGAGTAATCGTAAGGCCCCTTGTTTGAGCTTATTTACAAAAATCAATTTGACTTTATCATGGTATACATATTTAGCCTTTTATTCATTTTGAATTGGTTTTAAAATAATAGTTGATTTTCAATTTTCATATTAGTTTAACATCCATATTCGTTTGTTATCAATTGAAGTCATTACATGTATCGATCCAAATGCACACTCTCATTGAAAAAGTTCAAGCAAATACTGTTGAAGATCCAACATGAAGTTGGTTAATTACACATAATAGCCAATCATTTTGCTTCCCATTCCCCTACCTGCTCTATCACACATTGAAGCTAATAATGTTACAATGAAATCAACACTCAAACCTTGCACACCTACTATTAATTGCTAGTAACTTTTCATTACAAAACAATATGTTAATATTATTAGGTTATTGCCAAATCAAGATCAAGTTGGTAGGATATATACCATCCCCAATCTTTTCCTTTTTGGGTGAGAAATTTCAAACTATTGCAAAAAAATTGAAAATTTTTGTCACAAATTTAATGATTTTTTTGATAAAAAAATCATCAAAATTAAAATGATATTTCAAAAAAATTACATTTTTTCCCCAATTTTCTATAAATGGTTCAAATAGGTAACCAAAAATATATAATTTTTTTTTTCCTTTCATAATGTTTAATAGCTAAGTTTGGTTAAATCAACTTACAAATGTTTGCCACCTTGGCTACATCACAAAATTGAAAAAAAAAAAAACCTATCCCCAATCAATATGAATGACAATATGGGGGCATATAGTATCATATACATAATGCAAAAATGTTTATAAGAGTGAGGCATGTTCTATGATATCAATATTACTATTAGTATTAATACTTGTCATATACATAACATACCCACCCCAACACCAAAACTCAAAGGGTACCTATACAAGCAAATTATACTTTTTAATTTCCAAGACAAGAAAGATGGGATGAAAACTGATGGAAATACAATCCTTCAAATAAGAGGAAAAAAACACATAGCTTGATAGAAAGCAATTTTCACTTAAGAGTTTAACAACTTTTAACATGTGCCATTGCACTTACATGTAGGGGTAAGGTTTCAAAGACACAATGAGGGGCATTGCCAAAATAAAGAGGCCTAGGACAAGGTAGTAGGTGAGTACTGAGTGCATTTCCACATCTTGGGAATGTCCCCCACCCTTAGGCCTTACTCACGATAAAGCACAAGATCACATTATCATTAGCTTAAACAACACATGTAGATCATGAGGTTGAAGGAGTGATAGGCACCTTATGCCCAAAGTTGGTGCAAGAAGTCTTTTGTAGAATGCAAGGTGCTAATTTGAGGAGACATTGTTAAAGTATATAAGGTGTTCTCCAAATACATGAAAAAATTTCTTGTAGTGTTTTACAAAGTAGTGAAAGCATAACATTAGAAAAAAAAAGGCAAAGATGTAACCCATATATATATTTGCGACTTTATGCAACTATATTTTATTTGCAACTATTCACTAATTTTGGTCATACCTACAATTATGTTGTCGCTATTTTTTTTTTCATCTTTCCAAATGGACAATGTTTAAAAGCATTTTCATCCAAGAACAACCTTATATGACCCATTAGTTGTAATAGTGACCAAAATTAATTGCACTATTGTGGGGTGGACCTAAACCCTAGGGGTATAAATACTAGGGTGTAGTAGGATATATATATTAAAAATGTATAGAAATATGTATATGGGTGTATATGGTTGTATTTAAAAAATTAATTAAGGATATTTTAATGTGTAAATTAAATATATGTATAAAGAGAAAAGTAGATTAAGTTGTTTAATTTAGCTTAACTTAGGTACCTAGCCCAACTTATCCTAACTTAACCTCATCAAATTAGGTATCTAGGTTAGATACTTAGGCTAACTTAATTTAGCTTAGTTAGGTACCTAGCCTAACTTAACATAACCAATCTTAACTAAAGTACATACCTAGTTTAACTTAATTTAAATTAGCCTAACCTAGGTTCTAATTTAACCTAAGGTTGTTTAACTTTGTTTGCTTAACCTAGGTTATGTAACCTAACTTAGTTAGGTATCTACGTTAAGTACATCATCTAACCTAACCTAATTTAAATATGTAGTTTAACCTAACCTAACACAACCTAGGTATTTAGCCTAACTTAAACAAAGTACGTAGTTTAATTTAGCATAACCTAATTTAAGTACATATTTAATTAATCTAACGTAACCTAGCCTAGCCTAACTTATCCTTTAACCTAACCTAAGTACATGTAGTCTAACCTTGTTTAATCCAACCTAGGTACTTAGCCTAACCTAACCTAGGTATGTACATAGTTTGACATAGCTTAACATATCTTATCAAAGGTACTTAGTTTAACTTAACCTACCCTAATCTACCTTAAACCTAACCCAATTACCTAACCTATTTTAGCCTAATTTAAGTAGCTCCAGTAGCTTAACTTAGCCCAACTTAACCTAATTTATATAAACCTAACTTAATTTAACCTAACCTAACTAATTTACTTTAACATAACCTAATTACTTAACCTAGTTTAACCTAATTTAAGTACCTAGGCTAATTTAACTTAGCCTAACCTAATTTCTAACTTATTTAAACCTAATTTAGGTACCTAACCTAACCTAACTTATGTTAACCTAACTTAAGTACCTAGTTTAATTTAACTTACTTTATTCTAACCTAGGTACTTAGCTTAACCTAGCCTAACCTAACCTAGTTAATTAATTAGTAGTTGTTAGTTAATATGTAATTGTTAGTACATGTGACTAGGTTCAAATATGTTGTTTTAAGTTGTTTGCATTTACAAATCAAAACCATAGATCTATATAGATCTAGAGCCTACATGGCCAATGGGATTGTTAAAATGAAAGCCTTGAATTGTTTTGAGGAGTTCATTTCAACAAATTGAAGTATAGAAAAAAATTGTGACTAATGAGATTGTTTGAATTGGTCCCTTGAATTGTTTTGAAAAGTTGCATTAATAAACTAACTAATACTTAAAACCTTGCATGCGATTTGCATGTGACGCCATGCAAAAAACATGTGAAGTGCAAGGAGCTTTTAACATGAATTTGGAGTTTTTTTGACACATAGTTTTTTGATATGAAACAAAGGGTGCATAAACCATAAAAAATTTGTATATACTTTCAACCTTATGACCTCTTAGTACTAACAACTTGTGCTCATTGTTTCAATTAGTATTAATATGAAGGTTATTGGAGATGATGAATGTAATGCCTAGAAGCTACAATTATGAGCTTTTAAGAAGATTTTGTTCCTATCTAATCCAACTCATTTCCACGTACCCAATTACTTATTGTTAAACAAATTCATATCCTCCCAAGAAGATGTGCACATTCAAGCTTTCTCATTCTATAAAACTTCAAAGAACTAACAAATAATACATCATTTCAAAAATAGTTGCAACATGCACATCTTCCCATTGCAATTTAACAAGCCATCCTATTAACCCTTCTACTTCCACCTCACATTATTTAGGTAACTACCTATATAATTAAGTGTGTCATGCAGGTCATTCACACATGCCAACAATGTTATCGGTAGTGGTCATGATAATTAACATAGTTCACACTTTTGAATATGGAGTCTATAAATAGCCTACATGGCACTTTTATTTATTTGGTTATCAATCAAGGCAAAGTTGTGGTAATGTGCTTCAAGTTCATAAAAAATCTTCCAAAAATGAAAATTCGAGGTGTTATTGACTTTGTTAAATTATCACCTTCAAATTAAAACACATAAACAAACAACAATTAGCAAGCTATTGGTGATAAAACTTTGCAACATAGCTATGTCATCAAGTTCATGAAGTTCCACCACAAAGCTTTGCACAACCTAATACATTTTCACTTCTTTGCATCTTCACTTTATACCTAAATAGTTGCACAACACATCACAAACTTCTTTGAATTTGCATTGCACATGCCTTTGCATCTACGTCACACACCTTTGCATATGCATCATGCACCTTTGTTTTTTTATCATTCTTGCAAAAGAACTAGGGCATAGAAATTTGTTAATGATGAGCATATTTGGTCAATTTGCAAAAAACACATCAATGCTCAAAGTCAAAGGTGAAGGTAAAAATAAAGGATCATCAAGATTGGGAAATCAAACTCTTTGATAAAACACATGAAAATTGGGAGCAATAAAAAGTTATTGTGTTCATCAAATGCAAGCATCATGAACATGTAACTTAGGAGGAGTTGGTGGATTCTAGATCACACATGCTGCATGTAGTGATGGAATAAGATCATAATAAAATTGTATGTCATTCACATCAAGGTGTGAAAAAATAGGAAAATGTGCAAAGATAAATGGAAAAGATTGAATTAAGATTTAAAAAAATTCTTGGATTACCACAAGGGCATTAGGCATCACACATCCTTTTAGGAATTGACCATGGAGGAGCACGACACATATCATTTACTTCATTAGTTCAATAGAAAGAACTATGAAACGATAAATGTGTTTCAAGGTCGATGAATCACAAAACGCACTAATTCATATGAAGGATTTACAGCTTGAAGGTGATGCCAATTACACTATTCCAATACCAAAATCTAACACACAAGAATATCAATATCCTGCAAAGTTGTCCTTCATGTTAAATTTCTTGGGTCATGAACATCCAACTCCACAACAACATGATGTAACATAATAGGTGAGGGCCAATGTTGTGAACTGAGGAAAATTTAATGGCAATCTTCGATGCATCCCTTTTGTGATAAACCTTTTTGACATTCCAACTATATCTATTGCGCTTGCACTACCCCAACAACACTAATTGCGCATGCAAACACACCTAGGGAAGCACATGCATTACTATAAGTGCGCAAATGCATTTTCACATGTGATTGAAACCATAAACAAGAACAACAAACAAATTGTTGAAGGCATGGATCAAATATTAAACCTTACACAATTGCAAATTGAAGATTGTCACATCAAGATCGACATGAATCAATTGAAGTATTTCAAAGAGAGAAACAAAAGAATATTCAAAACAAACAACATGGTAATAGTTCTTTCCGATTTGAAAATAACAATGTGCGATGTTTTCATTTATGATGCAATTGTCAATTTTGATATAGACTCTTCAAAAGGTGATAATGTTAAGTTGCTATTGTTTCAACAAAATTGATACTAAATTCACCTTGAAAATATATAATTAAAATTCTTTAGATATCATATTCAATTTGAAGATAGAATCAGACTTTTCAAATGCCAAATTTATCTTGAAAATACATTCAACAAATGTAAAGGTTTGTTGTAACAAAATTGAACATAGTTATAATGATTGATCTAGTAGTCCCATGATAATGGAAATACTTGTTGCAATGCAAATTCATGTTTAAACTCCATAATGTCAAATGTATTTTTTATCAATGCAAAACCATGTTCAAAATGTTCAATATCCTCTTATTTTATTTCCAAGATATTATTCAAGAATTGTTATCTAAACTATTTTTGAAATATCTACACCTTGCAATTATGGTTCAATTTCATTTTAAATTCCTTGTCCCACAAAAATTCTTCCATTACCTTCTCTTATACTGGGAACATTATCAACATTGATTCTATTTTCAAGCTCCAATTAGATCATCATTGTTGTAGAGTGTTTAAAGTATCACATGGTGAACATTTGTGAGGAATCATCAACTAAGGCCACAACTAGTAACTTTTGTCCCCAAGAATGTAGGGTTGGATATGTTATTCACCTTGATTTAGTTCAAACAAATCACCATTGATAGCTCTTTGATACAAGCTTGAAGTGGTTTGTAAGATACGAGTGTCATTGAGCTAGGCATACCCACAAATACATATTTGAATTTCTTTTGGTAATCAACAACTTGCAATTACATGTTGTAAGACTTTGACTTGAAAGAAAAATAATCGCTTGCAAATGTCCCTTTTAATTTTTTAATGTGGATCACATCTATGGCACCATGGATAGATGGAAGTCCACTAAAGGTTTTGAAATTGGCCATCATTTCTACCAACTCTTCTCTTTCTGGCCACCTCATTTGGTTTTTGAACATCATATATTCATTGCACAAAAAAACTCTTGAAGAACCAAATGAAGAGTGGATTTGTCGATGGCAAATAATTCATTGCATTCAAAATATTTTGTTCCATGAGCAAGCTTGTAAAATGAACATGCTTCAACCTCATGGTCAATTGAAAAGCAAATTCTTTGGTAACTTTGAAGTGTTCCACCCATCTTGGATCATCAAAAATTGGGAATACCATGTTGTAGACCTTGTTTTTACTTAGTTTCAAGATCCCTACCAAACAACAAATCGAAAGTAGAAGACAATTTATATTGATGAAACATCAAGGAGTTCAAAATGGTTTAGAAAACAATTTTGTCTTTTGGAATGTGAAATTAAAAATCTTCATTAGGTTCAACCTCATAACACGTGATCAAACATTCTAAACTTGCAATCGTACTTGTGTGAAATGAATCAACAACACAAATTGTAATGGCTTCATCATAATATAATTGCAAAAATGGTTTGAAAATAACCAAAACAAAGAAGCGACAATGAAATTCAAGAACATGAAGGGGGAAAAAAAATGAAGAGAACATGAAAAAGAAAAAATTGAAATACAAGAATATGAAGAGAACCTTATCAAACAACAAATCTACAACACAAAAAAAACCTACAACAAACTTTTGAAGCAAAATACCAAAAGAGACAAACATTGAATGAAACAAGATGCAAGAACTTTTTTTTTGAATTTGAAAATGCTTGAAGCCAAGGAGATGTAGAAGACACAAAATTTTGAAAAACCAACTCAAAACCTTGAATCAAAACCTTTGGCAAAGCTTACACAAAACCTCAAATCAAAATCTCCACAAAACTTTAGCAAAGTCTCTAACCAAAATCAATGCAAACTACAACAACACAAAACTTTGGAGTTGAAGGAGAGAAAACCAATGCATATATGCAAATGAAATAGTTGTGGGAGCACTCACCTCAAGGAACTTGAAGACACATTCCCTTGTTGACATGCCTACTTGTGCACATAGCTCTCCTTGAATGGTGATAGGATGCAAAAGATAAGTAAATGATTATTGTTTTTAAATAGCAATAAAAATAAGAAAAGTTAGTAGGTCAGTTAGGGTTAGAGATAAGTGGCCAGATGAACATTGGTAGGTAATTATCAATAGTTAAAAAAAACCCTAACACTTTTTTGAAAACTAATCCTAAAAACCCTAATTTGTAGTGGTAACTAACTAACTGTAGTGCTAGAATCATGTGCTTTTGGAGATTTTCAATAGTCAGAATTTGAGCAAAATTTAAGGAAACTTGACCAGATTGCTATACAAGATTCAAGTCTAGAATCTTTTTAAAAATTAATAAAAAATTATAGAAGAATCTTTCAAAAAATTGCTTTCATATTTGGCTTGTAGTTAAATTTGGTTAAAGCTTCATGTGGATCATCACCACTTTGGTTAGAGCATCTGTCCAGCAGTGCTCGCTGAGTATGTGATGCTGTGAAATTTTTTTTTCACATCCAAGTTTAGTTATGTACTCTTTTTGCAACCCCCATCCCTAAAACTGAAACTGGGACAGCAAATAGGTGATGGGGGACTACTACTAATAGCAAACCACCTGGACGGATCATTATGATGGGCCAATCAGAAACACTGAGCAGCAGTTAGATCATATTTATTACACTCTTTTCTTTTCTGGAGGTGCACAGGGCTGCTGCTGCGCCTTTTACCAGCAGCCACTGCAGCAACAGGTGCAATTATGCGGAGCCAAAACTATTTTCCTGAGCCAAACCCGCATACTTTGGAATGAATTTCTTCATCGAATGTTACTACTGTGTAGGATCATATACCGAGCACAGCTGCAGATGCTTTTACAACACAAAATTGAGCAGAAAAAAAACAAAACACTGGAAGAATGTTCATCATGCATGGTGCATTGGTGGATGCTGGTTCTCTCTGACCCCCCGGGAATAGTGGTACTCACAACCACTCTTCGCCATGGAGTAAATTCATGTAAAAGTGCATTGGCCCTTGTTTGATCATTGTTTGTTTTTTACGGGAATGTCTGTCCCTTCTGTGAATGGAAGGGACACGCATCTCGCACAAGCCCATTCCGCTTCAGAATGTGCTTCCAAAAAACCAATGCAGAAATTTAAACATGCCTAACAACTCGGTTAAAGGTCTTTCCAGCAGGTTTCCGTGTCCAAATTAGGTCAACTTATTACGCACGGAAAACGCAATGTCAAAGGGCAGTTTGAGGTCCCGTGGACAAGACAAGGGGAGCCCTGAAGAGTGTTCCTTTGTTTAAGGGCTTGAAAGGGAATCAAATAAGGGGATGAAATTCAAGTGGAAGATCAAGGGAATTTCACTAAGAAATTCCTTGTGCAATTTCTCATCCCGGAGGAAGTTTCCATCCTTCCTTCCAAAGGCGACCTATCCTGGGCACTCTGCATGCATCAACTTTGTTGATTTCAAGTGGCCTTTTTAAAAATTAAAAAAAAAAATTGTTGAAATTTCACTAAATCAAAAAGTGATTAAAAAATGAAGTGATTTTTGAAGATTTCAATTGACAGAAGTGAGACAAGAAAATAGTAGAAATAGCTAGATTTTAAAAAAAATTCGGTTTTCAATATGTAGCCAAAAATAATAGAGGGATGATTAAGGATGTGTGCTTCATTTCTAGTTTATAGCCAGATTTTGGCTAAATCTCTTTAGGGATATGATCTCCATTTTTTCAACATCTTCTTACCAATGGTTTTTTTTTTTTTTTTTTTTTTTTTTTTTTTATTATTTTACGAAATTTTTTTTTTAAAACCTTTTTTTTTTTGCTCCTCAACTTTGGAAAAAATCTTTTTTTTTTTTTGCTCCTCA
>Ga0116231_10005798_pt1 | contig 24106 bp, 20 predicted proteins | sample S1TSphgellanicum_2_FD_89695 | JGI IMG/M metagenome (GOLD analysis project Ga0116231, IMG submission 89695) | Host-associated microbial communities from peat moss isolated from Minnesota, USA - S1T2_Fd - Sphagnum magellanicum MG | ecosystem: Host-associated > Plants > Peat moss > Unclassified...
ACCCCCCCTCCTTTTTTTTAAGAGTACGTAAAAAGGTGTATGTGGAGGTTGTTTTTGCCTAACTCTCTATTCTCTCCCCCAATTTCCCCCCCCCCCCCCCCAAAACCAAGTCCATGCTTTCGAAATTCTATGGGCACAGGTATTTGACTTTTACGTCCAAAATCATTAATGACACTTTCATGTTCCTCAATTCGCCACCATTTCCAAGCTCCCCTTTTTTCAACTTTGGGATTTTGACATTCATGTCTCGACCTCTGTCCTGAGCTTCCAAAGTTTTCGATTGGGGGGGGCTGGTGGGGGGACGGGGATAGGCTGTGGGGTTAGATTCTCAAGTCTCAACGTGTTCATCAAAAACTTGAAAATCTCCAAACTTTCGGATTCCCAACTTTTATGAAATTATTTTTATTGCTGAAATGGTGCCGGGGCTTGAGGGTTGCATAAGTAGCATATAGAGGAGCATAGAGTGTTGACAAGTTGCTTTCTGGGTAAGGAACAAAAGTATCAAAAGTGCTTTGTTTTTGGAAAGGGAAAAGGGGGGGCGCGGGGCAGGCAGGGGCGGAGACATGCGAAGACGAAGCTCTTTGTTATCGGCCTGCGAAGAAGGAGACAGACGCTGAGTTGCAAAGAACGCGGAACGAAGGGATTGTGGTTGGAAGTTTTTTGAATCTAACTTAGTACTCGATACGTTTAGCAAAATTCATTACTTTTGTATCACCAAACTGTGGAATTGTTTGTGGTCCTTTTGTATATCGTTTGTGGGTTTGGTGGTTGTGAGAGCTTCTTTCTTTTGACACTTTTTTTTTTTAGTTTGTCGGTTTGCAGATCGAAGTGTTTTTAATTTTTGCCACCCCAAGAAAGGAAAATAAAATCGGTTTGCATCAAGCTATACGAGAAGCGTGTTTGTGAAAAAAATCCGGAGCGGAGGAACCAAATTCAATAGTTTTTTGTCGTTGTTGTCGTTGTTGTCGTTGGGAGTTGAAAGACAAAGGAGCCTGACAGCGGACTGGATTCAAAAGGCCTTTTTGGCAAGGACCCAGGTGCGTTTCTAAGTGGTGGGAAATCTGCACATGCAAGGGCAAATAATGGCAAGGTTCCAAATTCTGGCGCTTATGTTTGCGATGGCAGTATCGTCGGCGTGGGGAGATTTTCATGTGGAAGAGAACAGCCTCAGGGTGACCTCTCCGGCTTCTTTACAAGGAAAGTATGAAAGCGCTATTGGAAATTTTGGGGTGCCGCAGTATGGTGGCACCTTGGCAGGCACAGTGGTTTACTCGAAAGATCAACCAAAAGCTTGTGATGCTTTTCGAGATAAACCCTTTAAACCCAGTGAGAGCAGCGGCCGTCTCCCAGTTATCGCTCTTGTGGATCGTGGAGGTTTGTTTCTTTGTCAATCCCTTTCTGTTAGTGTTGAAATTCATCTTAGTCTTTCAGAATCCACAAGAATTCACTGTTTTTGAGTCTTTTGTTGGCAGATTGTTACTTTGCGATGAAGGTGTATAATGCACAGCAGGCAGGTGCAGCAGCAGTGTTAGTTGCAGACGACAGGCAAGAGAGTCTCCTCACCATGGATTCCCCTGAGGATGATGCGAGTGCAGCAAAGTATGTTGAGAATATTACCATTCCTTCTGCTCTGATCACGAAAGACTTTGCTGACAAGGTGAAGGACGCTCTTGAGCACAAGGAATTGGTCAACATGAACCTTGATTGGCGGGAATCGCTCCCACATCCAGATGACCGTGTGGAATATGAATTTTGGACCAACAGCAATGATGAATGTGGTCCTAGATGCAATGTCCAAATTGAATTTGTAAAAAGCTTCAAGGGTGTTGCTCAGATTTTGGAACAAGGCCACTACACTCTTTTCACTCCACATTACATAACATGGTATTGCCCAAGGGCTTTTCTTGAGAGCAAGCAGTGTAAAGCACAGTGCATTAATAACGGCCGCTACTGTGCTCCTGACCCTGAGCAAAATTTTGACATTGGGTATGATGGGAAGCAAGTTGTGACAGAGAATTTGCGTCAGCTCTGTGTCTTTAGGGTTGCCACAAAGCAGGAGAGGCCATGGGTATGGTGGGATTATGTCACTGATTTCCAGATTCGTTGCCCAATGAAAGAAAAGAAATATGGGCCAACTTGTGCTGAACAAGTTATAACCTCTTTATGTAAGGCTCTTCCTTTTGTACATACATGGGTTTTCAAGTGAGATACTGTATGTCCTGTCCTTACATCCACTAGGACATGCTCCAGTGAATATTTGTGGAGAGTAAAATGCCCCTTTTTCTTAAGGTCTTGTCATCTCATTTTGTGTTTGGGATTGGATTTGGACTCAAATGCTAAGAAAGCTAAGTTTTTTGAGTATGAGGTTTGGTGTTGGATTGCAGCATTAAACCCTTCTGATGTCCGTGACTGTATGGGGGATCTGGAAGCTGATAAAGAAAATCCAATTCTACAAGGAGAACAGGAGGCTCAGGTTTGTTGGCTTTCTTCAATGAAAATACTGTACATGTGGAAACTCTGTGTAGTAATCAAAAGAAAGTGCTTGATGCACCACAAAATTTCCAACATCATTATGACAATGCATTTGTCCCAGTCACAGAAGAATGTTGTGCAAGTGAGAACTCTCAAAGAGCTGCCATGACAATTTTAAAATTGTGCTGCAAGTCCTGCCTGCCTTGCTTTATGTTCATTGAGCTGTCATCCTTCAACTGGAATGCAGGATAATGTGTTTCTCAACTGTAGATTCTCTGTCAACTCCCTTCTGATGTCCATCATCTTCTAAGACATATCAGCTAGCCTTCTCTGTTCACTCTGTCATCTTCATCAGCCTTGACCAAAGTAATTCAGTTTATAGTGGTGAAGAATCCTTGTTTGATGTTTATTATTGTTAGGGCATTGACAAGTCCATGGTTGTGTGCCAGGTTGGGAAAGGTGATCGTGGTGATGTCACCATTTTGCCAACACTTGTCATCAACCAAGGGCAGTACCGAGGTGGGTGTGATTTGAGAACTTGTATAATGGACATTGTGATGACAAATGCAACACATTTATCTGGCATGATAGATAACCAAGAAAGTTTGTCATTCTTACAGTTTAACCTATTCGAAATGATGCAGCCAAACCTAACATCACATATCCTGATGTCACCAGACAAGCATATTGTAACAATCTTGTTCTGTATGGTATGGTATTATGGTATTGTAGGCAAGCTGGACAAGGCAGCAGTTACAAAGGCTATCTGTTCTGGTTTCAAGGAAGCAACAGACCCACCAGTGTGTTTAAGTGAAGGTAATTCAAACTTTTCTCTGAGATCTTGCCTTCCATGCAAAGCTCTCATCTATATGAACCTCATGATGTCAAGTGCACAGCTGCTACTTGATTTACACTGTTATGTATAACAAAATGAAAGTAGTTTTTTTTTTCCACATTTTGATTTTGGGAGTTTTCTTCTTTCCTTTGTACATATCCACTTGTTGTCTGCCATTAATCAAACTGTTGGAATGTTGGGTGTTTTGATAAGACAATTTTTACTGGAATTTTTGCAGCCGTTGAGACAAATGAATGCCTGACCAACAATGGTGGATGCTGGGCAAAGGGTAATGTTACAGCATGCAAGGTACAGTGACATCTTCTCTCATCTGTCCCAACTTTCTGCAGCACAAGTTACAACAGTTGCTGCTACAAAATAGGGAGGATAGAATTTGGTCATATGGTTGCTGCAGTCAGATGCAACAAATGTGGAGTCATTTTAAGAGTAGCAGTTGCAGGACTTGAACTCAACAAGTCCCTGAGTCTGGGGGGTTCTGAATTACCACAGAGTCACTGCAAGTCACATGACAAGGCATGGACAAGACACTAGGTTTTGTCATTGTTTGTTTCCCATATTGTCTGACACTTCCCTTGTTATTGAATATCTTTCTGACTTGTGAAGCTCAATAGTTAGTGCATCTCATTTCTGTCACTCCCAAGAAATGTGATTCAATGACATCCACCTACAGCAATATTACTTGTTTCTTATGGTGGATTATCTTTTGTTGAACAGGACACATTCCGTGGCCGTGTATGTGAGTGCCCACTGGTGGAAGGTGTGCAATTTCATGGTGATGGATATAGTCTATGTCAAGGTACTGCTGAACTTTTACCTGATCCCATTGATCCTCCCTTTAGTTAACTTTCACAAGTGCATAGCTTTCAACTGATCAACAAAAGTTTGATTCCTCTGACACACAAATGTGGGAACAGCAAATGGACCAGGACATTGCAAAATTGAAAATGGTGGATGCTGGAAAGAAACTCAAGGAAGTCAGACATTTTCTGCTTGCGAGGTAGTCGCCCACTTCCCCCTCCCAGGTTTTCATCTGGAAATTGTGAAGTGATGTTGTGAGCTCAAAATTGCATGTACTGCATTCTGATGGATATATCCAAATCAGGTACCTTAGTTGCGTTATACAAGCACCATTTCTCTTTATGGATCCAATGTTTGATAGGGTGTTGGACTTAAAGTTAAGTTTCGGAAGAAGGATGATCCTACCTTCTAGCTAAACACACATACATTCCAGTCAGTGGTTGAGGGTTGTGTGGAGATTCATGATGTCTTGGTTTTACACCTTTTCAACCTGGCTGTAAGCAGTTTGTGCTCTAAAAATCATTACCCTGCTAGTGTCATGAATTTGGAGCATAATGGTCATGCAAGGTGCATGGCATACTAAATTTCTGGGTTGTTTTGGTGTCCTTATTGTACTTAGGATTCCTCTAATGGATGCACATGCCCCAAGGGCTTCAGAGGCGATGGGTTGGATGATGGCTCTGGATGTGCTGGTATGTACCTACATGTCAATTTGTTTCTCTTGCCATTTGATCATTGAGACTGATGTCTTTAGGCTTATCACTTGATTAGAATACCCTAAACCCTAACTGTGACTTATTGAGGAGGAATGACTCGTGAGTGTCCCAAGTTTCCAGGTGCAATGATAAGCTTCTTCAATCTCTTTTTTTTCCTTTGGTAAATGGCATCAAAGATTCATCACAAACAAAGTTCACTTTTACAATTGCTACAGAAGTGTTCACATAATATTGACTTCTGTTCTTGGTTGAAGGCATGGTATGCAGCTAGCTTGGTTCCTCGAGTTCTGTTCAATTTGGTTCACTGCCAAAGTGGGTGACTGTAGTCTTGTGTTTTTTGGTGCAGATATTAATGAGTGCACTGAAAAGACAAGATGTCAATGTCCAGAATGTCAGTGCAAAAACACATGGGGTAGTTATGATTGCCAGTGCTCCAGTGGCCTTCTCTATATTCACGAACATGACATTTGCATCAGTGAGTCTTATGTTCCCTTTAATTCTTCCAGAGTGCTATTGTTGTGTGAGGATTTTACACAAGTATATCTGTAGATGAGATTCTTTTGGTCTTGGGCAGTCATAATACTTTGTATCTGGGTGTGTGCAGGTAAGAAGGATTCACCATCCAAAGTTGGGTGGGCTATTTCATTCATAGTATTGCTGGGCATGGTGGTGCTTCTAGTTGGTGGCTATGTCATCTACAAATACAGGCTCCGGGTACAATTTTATCAATGCTGCCATTTCATGCATTATCCATGAATTGTAGGTCTCAGTATATTTAAATTTCTCTGAGCTGATCTGATGTTTTCCTTCTGTGGGTGATGGCAGTCATACATGGATTCTGAGATCAGAGCAATCATGGCACAATATATGCCATTGGATAGCCAGAATGAGGTTCAAAGCCACTTGCAGGAGGATGCCTAACTGCAAGTTTTGACCATCTGCACCTGCAAAAAGGCTTTCTACCCATGTGATAAAATGTCCTGAGGAATCACTCAAAACTTCTTACACACTGAAAAATATTCAATATTATAGGTTATATCTGTGATGCTTGCTTCCAAAAGAGTTCTGAAAGAACATCCATGTCCTCCTTAGATTCATTAGAGTCTGAGGCAGCATAGTTTTCAGCATCTAAAGTACTTGTCATACATTACAACAGGGGGTTGCACGTGCTGAATGAAGATTGTAAAACACTGCTGCTGTGCTCAAACAGAGATATACAGATTGGGATCGGGTGCAGGCCAGGTAGCTGAGTTGTCATAGATGTGTGTACAGGTAGATTAAAATCGCTACTGAGAGCTTGTTTCGGCTTTTTGTGTGGGGATCAGGTCCCAATGTTCATACCACAGTGAACCAGCTCCATAGTCTTGTTAAGTTGTTAGCTTGTGAGGAGTTGTTTGTGGGGCTGCTGTTTTAGATGTTGCTGCTAATAGTGTATAACGGGAAGAGAGGCTGAGATTTGCATGCTTGATGTTGCAAGAAAGTCTTGATTACAACAACTGTTGGGATGGGTGAGGATGCTGTGGCAAACTGGATGCTTGATTTATTGCACATGGTCCTTCTTTTGAGTAATTCATTGATGGCAATTCTCTTTTGGAACATATCTGTTCTCAACACATTGCCATATCCTGTGAGTTCTGGTGATTCTTGTTGTTGTGAAATGGCCAAAATGTTGAGATGTGAAGCAGAATGAGGGTGTTGTGCATCAGAGATTTGTGTACCAGGACCTTTTTTCTTTTTAGAGTTTGGATAGCTGATAAATCTTATTGTCTTCAATGAGAGCAAATCAGTATCAAGGGGGTTTCCACTCCAGTTCAAATTGATTCATCTCGTTTTTTTCACTTAATGGCTTGTTGTTTTATGTTGTTGGGTCTGCAGTCCAGGTTCTGAACACCATTTAGGCCCCGGGTTGCTGAGCTCTTTTCTTCATAATGTAGTCCATAGTTCACATGATGGTTCAAAGGCTCTAAAAAATGTGTTCACTCCTGGTTAGGCATTGCTTGCAGATGAGAATTGAGATGGATGAAGTTGCAAATGTCATATTTTATAGCTGATGTTCCCTGAAACATTGCTCACAGAAGGAAACAGCATCCAATCTCTTGTGGCTTCACTTATCCTGGTAGGGGTAGAAATTCATGATGCAGAACTTTTGAATAGTTGTTTCCCAAAAGATTTGGCAGATTGTTACATTCTTATTGGCACATTATGGATGTAATAATAGGAATGCACCCAGCATTGGGAACTGTTGAAGTCAGTGAGGAGTTGCAGCAGCTAGTAACTGCTATCCATGATGAAGGAGATGGTGTGACACTCATAAGGTTTGAGACTGCAGTCATTCTTCTTGTACTGGTTTCCATTTGGCTGGAATTGATACAACATTTACTTTCAAAGTGTTAATTTTGTGTTCTCTCTGCAGTCTCATAGATATGGTTCGGTAGGAAGGTTGTATCCTGTTGTCTTACATTTGCACTACTTATTGATGGTTTTCTTGGATACTTCAAAATCAAAGAATCAACAATATAAATTTGAGACAAAAAGGAATAGTCAAATGGAAACAACATAAAAGGTCATAACATTTAAAGAGCCTTTTTTATGAAGTTTGAGAAATCATGCTAATGTTTCAAGTTGGGCATAAGAAAATCAAATGGTCTTTGTATATCAACCTCCCTTGAATACAGGTTGAACAATTGACCAACATGGATGGCATGAAATTTATTAGGCAGAAAACCCTTGAGATGTTTAAGCAGAGCAGTGAATTGAATCCAGGAAATGCATGTTGCATCTGTAGCAAATGCTTCATTGACTGGAGTCCCAGGTGTTGTGTTCCCCTGCACCCAGTTATATTTTCAGATCAGAAGTTATGAGATCATTCACATAAATTAGGTCATGCAGTTTTGGGGCTTGGTTGGTCATGCACATCCCCATCAAATTCCCAGTAGACAGGTCATACAAAAATGTTTGAGCAAAGGAACTGAAAGTTTGTACTCCGATAGTGTATGATGTGAACATCTTTTCATGTTCATTCCTGTAAACCAGTAACCAGCTCACAAAATCAAAGTATCTGACTTGCTCAGACTACTATACATTCACCACATGGATCAAAACGCTAAGCTCTTGATACACCCAATACAAGTGAAAAGAGAAGCACCTCAGACACATCCTAAAACTACTATCAAGAATGCCATTGAGAATTGAATGATCAGTGGATGATTCATCCATTCCTGTACCTAATCCCACCTCGTCATGGCATCATGTTCATGCATGACAATACTTGAAAACTAAATAAATGACGTTTATTAGTCATAAAGCACTCAGAGAAATTTCTTAATGTATTTGGAGGCCCCTTATGTCCATGAATATGCCTGTTAGAAACGAGAAGGGATCTTACACGTACCTCTGAAGAGTGTGAGGGAAGCAGGTTTTTTTTTTTTCCAAATTTTGTGGGGTAGGTGGATGGGTGATCCTCACAAGAGGACTTAGCCAAATTTGGGTAGAGGTCAAAGATAAAAGTAGAATTTTTTTCAAAGTTCACTATATACTGGCGACATACTCTTTACCTGTGCTCTAAATATGGCAAGTTCCACTTTTTTTTAACTGGGAAAATGGCATCTTTGGGCTGTTTTTTACCAAAAAATCCTTTGGACTGATGCAGTCCCTTCTTCTTTTTCTCCAAGTGGCAAAAGTGCCCTAAACCTAAACCACTACAAAACCAATAGGTTGATCTGGGATTTGCAGATATTTGCTCATGTATTCTTTACTTGCAACTTTCATTATATTACATTATGTAGTTGATTTTAGCTATTCCATGTTGTTAGGTAGACCATGGTTACAAGATGCAAATGTAGCACATGACTCGAATAATAATATGGTCACAAGGAAATGGAAGAGTCAAAACCATTGCAACAATAAACATTTGGGTAGTGATGTAAAACAACATGATGTATTATTGTGTTATGATTTTCAAAATGGTATAACGAATTAGGAAGAAAATGTTATGTTTGTAACTAAACCATAATTTTTCTCTATAGGCACAATTAACTTACCTAAAAGTTCAATACCTTTGGATACATTTCTATCTAATACAAAAATTATAGAGCCAATTGACAAACTACCATATGCATAAATAGTTTGTTGTAGATCAGCTAGGATCCATTGATCTGAAAACAATGAACCTATAATTGTAATAGAAAACAAGATGTATCTAGATTACTATTACCATCATAATCTTGGTAATGTGAGCATAGATGAAACACCAAAAAAAAATGTAAGAATTACATGTTACCGAATGGACATTATACTACCAAAAAACCTATCCTTAAACCATTATGAACTTCCACCCAAATTTGGCCAAGTGGAAAGGAACTCATCCAAACCATCACTATTACAAATCATGATTTTTTTAAAGTTTCAAGTTGATTAATTTGCCATTTTTGACTATGGATATGTACATTTTGACTAAAGGCTTGGGGCTTGAATGACACATGTATTTTTTGATTAACCAACTCGACTATAATGGTTTATTTTATTAAATACATATAGTCAAATTGTACAACCTTTATCAAAATGACCAATGGTTTTTAATCAAATTGAACATTTATTCAAGGTGTTAATGATCTTTAATCAAAATGACTAATGGTTTTTAATCAAGTTTAACATTTAATCAAGGTGCTAATGATCTTTAGTCAAAATGACCAATGGTTTTTAATCAAGTTGAACATTTAATCAAGGTGCCAATGATCTTTAGTCAAAATGACCAATAATTTTTAATCAAATTGAACATTTAATCAAGATGGCCAGTGATTTTTATTAAATTGTGACATGATCTACTACCCTATGTATTTACCTCCTACATACTCACCCACCTATTTACTTAATTACTTACCTACTTATTACCCACCCAACCACCTATCTATTACTTACCTACCTACCTACACACCTATCTAACTATACCTTCTCATTCATCAACTTACATACCTACCTATATTTTTTCATTTTCATACAACCTACATATTTAATTACCCACCTACCTACCTAAATTTAGCCATTAAATGTAGCATTAGGTTTAGCCACTATGTTTAACCATTAAGTTCAAGCAAATTTTAACTATAAGGTTTAACTTAAATTTAATCATTAGGTTTAACCATTATACTTAGCCATTAAATTTGGTATTAAATTAAATTTAAATTCAATCATTAGATTTAAATACTAGGTATAGCCTATGTTTAGTCATTAAGTTTAACCTATGTTTAGCCATTATGTTTAACCAAGATTTAATCATTATTTTAAATGATTGGATTTAACCAAAGTTTAGTCATTACATCTATCAACAAGTGATTTAACCAATGTGTTTAGCCATTAAATTTAACCAAAGTTTAATCATTATGTTTAATTATTAGATTTAACCATTAAGTTTAGCCAAAGTTTAACCATTAAGTTTAAACATTCAATTTATCAATTAAATTTAGCCACTATGTTTAACCACTATATTTACCCATTAAGTTTAACCAAAATTTAACCATGAAATTTAACCATTATGTTTAGCCATCAGGTTTAGCTAAAGTTTAACTATAAAGTTTAATCATTAAATTTATCAACTTGGTTTAACCATTATGTTTCACCATTAGGTTTAACCAAAATTTAATCATTATGTTTAATTATTAAATTTAACCATTATATTTAACTAAAGTTTAACCATTAAGTTTATCATTTAGATTTAGTCACTATGTTTAGCCATTAAATCTAACCATTGTGTTTAACCACTAAATTTAGCCAAAGTTTTGTCATTATGTTTAATTATTAAATTTAACCACTAGGTTTAACCAAGTTTAACCATTAAGTTTATCAATTAGGTTTAACCACTATGTTTAGCCATTAAATTTAGTCATTATGTTTAACCATTACATTAAGGCACTAAATTTAATCATTAGGTTTAATCAATTGATTTAGCCATTATGTTTAACTTAATTTTAACCATTAATTTTCACCTAGATTTAACCAATGTTTACCCATTACATTTAGCATTAAATATAACCGTTAAGTTTAACCACTTGATTTAGCCACCTAGGTTTATTCACTATGTTTAGTGATGTGAAATAAAAAAATTAACAAAAAGTGAACACCTTTGATGGTGTAATCCATTGAAAAATACTTGGTTTATCATTGTGAAAGTTTGGAGTTCAATTTTTTATACTTTTAACCTATGTGCATGCTTAAAATGTTGCAACCTGAACATTGGGTTCACGACTAAGTGTGAAATGCAAAGGCTTACGAGGCCAAAAGAATGTGTTTAAATGTGAAACACATTCTCACAAATGGGGGAGAGTGCAAGGGATGAAACTCAATGAATCCCAAATGCACCCTCATTTTGGGAGTTACATTCATGCGAGAGTTATGAATGTTTAGAACCTTGTTTAAAAAGGAAAAAAAACATCAAATTGGGCCCCCATGACACCATTAAAAAGTTCTTGAAGCATAGATGTTTAAAGTGACCTTGCATTGTTCATTTAGACCAAATTTGCATGAGTTATGATTTTTAAAAAGGGTGGGAGTCGAATTGAAAATTTGACTCCTAACTACAAACCCCTTGAAAGTAGGGACAAATGAGGTCTAATTGGCGTGTGTTATACACCGTTGGAAAGATCCTTTCGAAGGTTATAAAATATTGCCCTCGCATTTTAAAAAAACCTTGATTTGAGAAAGATATAAGCATTTAAAGTTTTGGAACAACAAAAGCCCCATTTCTGGGACTCCCATTTAGGAGTCTTGAAAAAAAGTGACAGTTTGCATGTAGTCCCCATGGAAAGGCACAAAGTATATTATAGGGAGGGGAATGGTGCATCTTCCCAAAGGTTGTGGGCCATGTAAAGCTTGTGTTTAAAGTTGTCTATTGCACCACTTTCATTCAACTTGCATTAACTACCCTCTTTTCTTGGTTGTGTAGGTTGATTTCATCTTAAACTTTTGCTTATGAATTCCTCCTAGTCCCATCCCAAAACTCCAGCACACCTTCTTACCCTCGAAGTGCTACGAATTAAGGAGTGTGCCCCAATTTTATTTATTTTTTCATTGTTTCACTCTAGGACCCACATTTAAGTCCTTTGAAGAGTTTGGAGGTGCGTCATTGAAGGTTAGGGAAAGTAGGTTATACTAAAGTAATTTGGTGAAATTAGGTGCGATAGGTTAAACTGACACATACATACCTAAATGTTTTTTTTCGACCTACTTATTTACCTACCTACTTATTATTTTTAAATACTAATCCAAGAAATGATTTTAATGGGTGAATGCACATTATAATGGTTCAATAACAACAAGAATTACACTCCTTTTAAGTCCATACAAGATTCTTTAAATTAATTCAAATGGACATGGTTGTTACTTTTTAAAATATTATTATTTTAATCTTTGGATAATACACGTTCAATCACTTATAACCCTTCCCAAATCTATGTGAAAACTTGTATTTAATGTAGCTAATGTCATTTTTTAATTTGAAAATCCTAAAAGGAAAACCCACAAAGTATAACAAAATTATGCCCCATCTAAAACTTTCAAAAAATATGTTTTTGGGACAAAAAAATTGAAAATAAAATAAAATTTGCAACTCATATGAACTTATGAAAACATGGTCAAATTGTAACCATTCAAAAGTCCCTAACTATTAAACAGTTAAGGTTTTCAAAGAAAAGATTCATCATATGAGTTTATCATTTTGTATTACATTATACATTGAATCCCAATAACAAATTTGAAATGTGAATCAATATTTTTTTTCCATTTTGTGATGTTCCAATCAGATGACTAGTACATATTTTTCAACTTCAAAAGTCCATTACCATTAAAAAAATGATTTTTTTTTATCAATAAATAACCACACAATTCTCTTCATTGTGAAGTTGTTGGTTTAAATCCAAATCCCAATTACTAAATCTAAAGATATATTAATCACCACATGCATTTGAATAAAGGGTACCTGAGGAAAAAACGTCATTTCGTCACAAAAGTGAACCACTGTAGTTTACATTTACCCTAATGTAGGTGTAAATTTGACCCAGTTAAATGGTCCACTATTTACCAACAAAATGGATAGTCATTTGTCAATTAGATTGCCAATCAAAATGATAGGGTCCAAATTGACTACCTAGTCATGCCAATAAGTCCAAATCAACTCGTCTAAATTGAAAGGGTGGTTTTTTTTACACCTATAATTTTGAGTATTTTTTTACTAAAAAACCTAATCAAAGAAACCATGAATTGTAGTAATGCATCAACATGTGGTTATTTACTAAACCATTTCCATTTGAATGTGTGCATAATGATTATTAGAGGGATTTCATATTAAATTTTTAGGGGATCCATAATGGATTTTTAGTGGAAATTGGTGGTCTTCAATTGATGGGAATGGTGCATGGTGGAAACAAAATGGATACCTTGCCACACATTCTAAATCATTCAAGATTTCCACTGAGAATCCATGTGGGTGGAATGTCAAGTGGAATAAGAACAAGTCATGTAGTATTGTGAATTGAAGAACAATAATTGATAATAATCAATTTCGGATAAAAGTAAAACAACATGTGAAAGTGAATGCCCATTTAAGTTCAACATAGAAGCATGCCTTGGAACAATTGTTGAACACTTACAAGGTTATGTTTGCATGGAAAAAAAAATGATTAACATGGAATTTTGAAGTTGAAGGTGCAATTAAGGTCCATTTTCATGAACATTAAATGTTTTTGAGCTGAAGGTGCAACTTGGGTGCAAGTATTGGTCTTGTAAAATTGAAGTGCAAATTTGGACCATGGGAAGACCTGAGTTTAGGTGACATTGTCTAGTTGGGGCCCATGACAAGACCACTAAAAGGTGGCCCCATTGGCTAAATGGGTTTGTGATTAAGTGTTAGATTGGGTTCAATTCCTAGTTTGGCATGCCCATGTGGGACGCATAGGTGTGTTGCACAAATAAGGCTCGAAGGTCATAAGGCAAGTGAAGGTATTCACCCCACTAAATCTCTAAGTCAAAACACGATTGATTTGCTAATAAGATTTGGGAATCTCAAACAAAAAAATCATGGACTAACAAAGAAGTCCATGGCAAGCTAAGTCCCACCCAATGGGGTAAGAATTAATCTAAGTGTGAAAGTTAATACATGAATCTGCTTGTGGCGAAAAGACTAACCTAGGCATGGTTTGGCCATGTTCAAGTAATTTAAAAGTGTGATTTGGAGTTGTGGGTGCGAAGAAACATTGAAGTGGGTTCGAGTAGACAAGTGGTATCAAAGTAGGCCTTTGAAGATTTATGATGGCAAGTGCAAAAGAAGCAATCTTGGAGGTAAAGGCCAAACCCAAAGCCAAGTCAATAGGGTTAGTGCTTCCTACATTTGGGTGGAAGCATGAAAAAAGGAGCCAATCATGCCCAAGGTTAAAGTCCTTTCCAATGATTACATTTTCCATGTGGTAGTTTTCTATTGGTTTATACTCCATTTTTCACACAATTTTTCAAACTGAATATCAAATTTGAAGCCAAATATGACATGATAAAAACTCAAATTTTTTTACATCAAGCCTTACACACTGTAGCTTTACTTTGAACTATGATTACAAATTCAAAACTATAATAATGTTTAAGGATGTTTGAGTATCAAAATCTAAAAGGGTATATGTGTTTTTATTTTTTTGAATGTTTTGAACACATGGATCCTTTCTTGTGGAATATATTACAGTTCAAAAAAAATTCAAATGATTTAGTGAACATTTGATAAGGAAAATTGACTTTTGAAACAAAAAAATCATTTGTTCACATGTTTTTATTGAAGGCTTTAAACATATAAAAAGATTCTTGAAACATGGTGAATTTTCATGAAAATTTTGTAATTGCAACTTTGAAAGTATAAAAATTTATTTCAAAAATTAAACAATTTTTTTATATATATAATGTTCCCATGGTGATTTTTCAAATTTTCAAAAAAGAATTTTTAAGGATTGTCCACACATTTCATGGCTCTTTATTTCATGCTTTCACTCATATGTGAAGTGGAAGAACAAAAGAAAAAGTCAACTTTTGTTTAAAAGGGGGTTACATTGACTTTTCAAAATGGTAGGTTGATAATTCCATTTTGAACCAAGCCCATCAAAACCAAACACTAAAATTGGTTCATACAAAATGAGATGAAGGCAAATCACGTTCACCATTGGCTTTTTCAAATGGAGGCTTACATGCAGACTTAGTGTTTAGTCTTAAATGAATTAAAATTTCACACAATTCAATCCTTTTTGCAGGACTATGCCTTAAAGTGGTGGACATTTCAAAAACCCACCTTGGACTTTATGGAGATTTTGACCTAGGAAGAGTGTAAGGTGTGGTTGAATGGAAAATTCACCTTGCACCATCAAGTGTTGAAAGATGGTGTGGAATTTCTAAAACTCAACCAAGGGGTGAAAACACATTACAGGTGAGCCATTTTTCACCACTTTTCACCTTAAAAAGTGATGTATAACAAGTCTAATAGGTGTGTAGTAAATTGAAATCTTGATGGCATTTTTTGGAAACCCTAAACATAAGAAAAAACACTTTAGAATGTACATGATAACGTTTTGGAAGTCAAATTTTAATTTTAATCAAAGTTAAGCTTGATCCAATGGTTAGATGAAAAAAATTGGATAAAATCAATGTGCATAAAATATTCAACATACATCTTTTCAATAACCATAGGGCCTCATGTTTATGGTTCATAACACATTACCAAACCAAAAAAATGAAAAATAATACAATGCCCACCTATAAAATCTTCTCCTTTTTCTTAAGGTAATGGTTTTTTCCCCAAGTAAAAATTTATTATGCATTTATTGTTCAAGAAGTGCAAAAAAATATTTTTTTTGAATGGATTTTCAACCAAAAATTGTAACTTTTAAATGATATTAAATTTAGTTGGTGTACATCAATATCACTCACCACCAAAAAATTCATTACAAAACTCCACCCGTAACCTTAGTTTTGTAATTTATATATATTTGTAATTTTTCATACTCTGTGATGTGTATTTTTTCAACATAAATATATTTCATACGTTCAAATTTCTAAATGTTTGTTGGAGTTTCTTTTTAAATGAACTAATTTAAGTCCAAAGTTAATGCAATATATTGAAATGAACAAAAATAATGCAAGATGTGATGTCCACAAGTACCCAAAAAAACCAAATGCGAAATTTCTATTTTTGTGACTACAATTTTTGGGGGGCATGATGTGCTTTCGCCCCAAGGCAGTGGTTTCAAAGCTCTAACACATTATGTGCAAGATTTTACCATGAAGTTAAGTCTTGTTCTTTTCAAAGAGGAATACGCAAGAAAATTAGTTTTTTTTGTAGGGCCTAAAATCATGGGCCTCAAAGTTGATCTTCTAGTGAGCAAACATTTTAAAGATTTGCTAGGGTTTAATGAAATTAGTGGAATGTATGGAAGAGAATTGCCTTCATTGCCACTAATGAAGGAGCCAACAAATGGGGTCATGCACAAAGTGTGCAGCCAAGTAACAACAAGGGTAATGGAAATGGATTTGGCAAAAGTCTAACAAGCCGCCTTGACCAAGATGCCTAAAGTGAAGGGCGATCTGTTGAAGACCAAATGTTTCAACTACAACTGATCGGGGCACATGGCAAAAGATTGCCCCAAACTACCAAGGGCAAGTTTAAGTCTAACCCAAGGCAAAAACATCTTGTGAGGTGGACTTGAGATCAAGGTAAGTGATGCATCTAATTTGTTGAAAATTAGTTGCAAGTTAATAACATGGAGTTTTGTTGTTCCTTGGATTTAGGAACAACCAATTTGTTCATAACTTCACAAGTGATGCAACGCTTGGGAATCAAGGCTAAAGAGGTGGTTGACCCATAACGGTGCATTTGGCACAAGGCATAGCTAGGCCCTCACTTAAAATAACATAGGAATTCAATTATTAGTGGGGGAAAGCTTCACCTTGTGCGATTTAAATAATTTTGATGCATTTTTAGGAAACACATTCTTGGATGCCTATGAAGTACACATCCTTTGTGGTAAGAATAAAGTTAGAATCTACACTAAGGTAGATTCTAATCTGGTAGAATTTTACACAAATGATCAAATTACATTAGCGAACATCAAAATAGATTTAATGGTTCTTTCAAAGTTAGAACAAACTAGGTTTTTGGTTTTGTTTTAACTCTTAGTGAGTCTAGGGAAAACCTACCAAAAGTGGTAGACCAATTTCCTAAATGTATTTTTGATTACTTAATAAAATTTTGGATGTTTTGACAAACAAATTGTTTAAGTCCCTTCCTCCTTATCCAAAAATTGAAATGGTACCTAGGTTGGTTCCACCATCCAAGACAACATATAAGTTGAACCAAAAGGAGTTAAAGGAATTAAAGGCATAAATAAACGACCTCCTAGTGCTAGAATATGTTAGGCAAAACAAGTCAATCTTGTTTATGGATAAAAAGGACGAGAAGTGAATAGGTTGCTAGGCCTTGAACAAAACCACAATTAAGAATAATTATCCTTTTACTCACATTGACAACCTTTTGGATTGGTTCAAAAGAGCTTAATACTTTAGCCAAGTGGGTCTAAAATCAAGGTATTACCAAATCCATGTAACAAATGAAGATGTGGAAAAGGTGGCAATGCAAATTATTTATGGCTCATGGGTGCGTCCACAATAAAATGAGCTATGCCCAACTCCTTTCTTCCTTTAAAAAAAACAAAGACTTGAAATTGGAAATTGAGGTGGCATGCAACTATTGCACAAAATTTATGGTTTAATCATATATTTAATTTTTACAATATATTGTTATAATAAATTTTAGTTTCTTTGAATTTTATAACTTATCTTTATATTTATCGAAGAGTTATTGGAAAGAAAATTGCAAATTTTGAATTTTACAATTTATTTATATATCAATTCCAATGATGATCCGAAACCATGTAAAGTCTAATAATTATTCAATCTACATGAATATGAAAATTTTCCAAAAAAATTGAAATTAATTTTGATCATTCTTATGTGACTTACTTAGGACCTTATGACTAGTTACATGTGTTGAATTAGTCTTTTTTCACCTTCAAATGTTGATATAATTAACTCATATTTTTATATGTCATTCTTGAATGTATATTACATCACACTATGTAAATTACATGAAAAACATTTAATCCTAAGTGAAGTTAAAAATTGACAAATGTGTTATTCAAGAGTGGTTACGCTTGCAATGGCTCATTATATTGCAGACTTACCTTCATCTGAATTCTAGTCATGCCATTTGGGTTGTGCAATGTCCTTTTGGCATTTACAACCTTCATGACTCCATCTTCCATGATAAGTTCGACAAATTCATCATCATATATATTGATGAAATTTTTGTGTATTTTATGTATGTTGAAGAACATATGGAAACACTTAAAAATTAAAGGAAAATTGATTCTTCACAAATAGAACAAAAAGTGATGATGCCCAAAAAAAGATGAATTTTCTTAGTTAGGTTTTGACTTGAGAAGGGATGAGGCTTGATTCAAGGAAAATAGAAACCATTAAGTGTTAGCATAAGCCAATCATTGCCAAAGGCATGAGGTCCTTTTTAAGCTTGGCAAACTTTTGAAGGAAATTCATTAAAAGATTTTTTCAATTGGTTAAACCCTGGACATACCACCTTGAAAAGGAGTTGTCTTTCGAATGGGGTGAAGAACAATAATGAACATTTGAAGATTTAAAGTCCAAGCTTTTGTCTACACTCATGTTGAAATTTTTAGGTTTCATGAAATCATTTGAAGTCCACACGAATGCAAATGATTTTGCAATTGGAGGTGTCCTAATGTAGGAGGGGCATTTAGATCACATTTGAAATCAAATTCTTAAGGGCGTAGTAGTTGTGATGGTCAAGTCATGAAAATGAATTGTTTATAAGTTATTTTATAGTTTAACAAAATTATTTGGGGCCATATAAGATGTAAGTTTGTATGGATAATGTATCCCTAAGGTATTTTGAAACACAACCAAGGGCCATGGCTAAATAATTGTGGTGGCATGACACCTTCGCACTTTTGGATCTTGGAATTAGTCCATAAATTGGGTTGTGAAAATGAGGTCTTAGATGTCTTAAGTCATAAAAAGGATAAAATGATAAACTTTCAATTAAGATGCAAACCTTATGTGGGATCTTCATTGGTGAAAGTAACCTCAAGCAAAATATAAAAGAAACATATTTGCAAAATGCATGTGCACATCATTACTTCATAAAGTTCCAAAATAAAAGGAAGGTGAAAGGCAGCACCTTGAGAGAGTTGTTAAAATGGGAAAAATCTTGCATTTATGCGCCAATAGGAAATTTGCACACAAAAATCATGCAAGAGGAGCATGACATGTATGTAGTAAGGCACCATGGGGAGAAAACCATGACAATGGCCATAGGGAATGGTTCTATTGCCAGAGATGAAGGAATATAAAAAACACTTGGGCATCAAATGCCAAATAGTAAAGTCCATTTATAGAACGAAGTTTGGACTTTATAAATCTCTCCCCATTTTGAATGAACCATGGGAAAGTGTTTCCATGGATTTCATGACACAACTCCTAAAGTGGAGTAAGATGGAGGCCATTTTAGTGGTGATAGATTGTTTTTCTAAGTTGGCAAAAAAGGTGCTAACAAAGACAATTGTTGATTTAGCAAAATTGTTTCATAATTTGTGGGTTGACACCATGGAATGCCACAATACATAGTGAGTGAATATGATGCAAAACTCATGGTGAGCTTTTATAAGCATTTGTTTTGGAAGGTGGGCACAAAGTTGTCATTTAGCACACCATTTCACCCACAATAGATGGCCAGATGGAAAGGGTCAATGGGGTGATGAATCATTATTTTAAAAATTATGTTGGGGTTAACCATATAGGTCTAGCAGAATTTGTTATAACTCCACAACACATTTGGCTATTTAGGGATGTCTCAATTTGAACTAACATTAGGAAAAAAATCATAAAGCCTATGGATTCACTATTAGAAAATTATGTATGTTGCAACTTGTCCAATGCAACTAGAAAGTGTTTGATAGAACTAGATTGCAATTAAAAAGTGTTCGATAAAACTAGATTACAATTAGATAGATTAATTGCAATGGACATGATTTTTTCATAGTGATTTAGCCATTCCCATGGGACAAAAAGACCATTCCAAAAAAGTAATGGAAATGGTCAAAGGGTGAGAAGAAATGTATGCCTAGGCCAATAAGTTATTAGAGGATACTTTAAAAGAAATTTGCGAAGCATGCCAACAAAACACAAAAACATATTGAATTTGAAATAAGGCAACATGTGTGATTCGATATCAAGGACTTCAAAATGCCTTAAGGATTGGCCCCACATTTTACCACCGAATATACATGACTTTATGAAATTAATCATAAGTGCCACCTAGATGTATATTTTTTGAAGTTGTTGACAAGTTTTTTCACACACCTAAACTTTCATGTCTTTAAGTTGAAGCCATTCATTTGAGAAGAGAAAAGACCAAATTGGATGCAAAAGATGCATGCAGAAGTGGATGCCATGGAGTATAGATTCACAAGTTTAAAAGGTATAATCCAAGCTAGGCAAACAAGCCTAAAAGGCAAGAAATTTTAAAGGGTTCCACCCCAAAAATGTAATATGGGTGAAACCTTCCCATTTGGACCACATGCCAAAAATGGTGACCAAGTTTGAAAAAAAAAACAAGGGCATGAACTTGGGGTGAAAAGGATGTACAAAAAGAAAAAACCTTTGGAAAAAGACCCATGGCCTAATTAACCTAATTGTCGATGAAGGCAACAACCCCTTTAAAGTGGGGGGGGTGGTACGTGCACCTCATGTCTAATAATAATACCACGAATGCAAGACAAAAATAAGTATTGCAATTAACCAAAGTGGAGGGTTCTCATGAACTAGGTCAAATTGTGAAGAAGCTATAAGTCTATGGGAAGGATGAAGTGGTTGGGGAAAATGAAATGACAAAACCAATACAAATGGACCTAATGGTTTGACTTGAAGTTTGGAAAAATTATCAAGGGTTTGGTCAAACAAAACTAGGGTAGTGGTGTGTGTGAATAGAATTGCACACTTTTGATTAGAAAAGTGAAATTTCCCATCATGAACTCAAGATTCATGTTTCACAAGGGTGAAGGAAATTCAAATCATAAAGCCTAGCTTAACATTATTTGTTGGTACATTTGTAATTTTGCACAATGTGATGGCCAAAGTTACTTTATTGGACTTGAAATGGAATCCAACATAAGAGTAGCCACTAGGGGGAATTAGCTTTAAAGAAGTAAGTAATAGAAAATGTGTTTGGACACAAGTTCAAGAAAAACATATTGAATGGACACCCCACCTCAAAATTCTTTTTGTGTTAAGAACACAAAGACACGACATGAATGGGCTTTCATGATCTAGGGAATAGTTAACCCCAACTTGTGACTATAAGAGATAAGGAATTGATAGGCTCTAAGGGATGTGCTTTAAAAACTTGATGTCAATGGGACATTGACATTTGTAAAGTGGGGGAGAGTGACATGCCTTTCTAGGTGAAGTTCAATGCAGACTTGTCCAATTGGGGCCTATGTTGGGACCATCAATGGGCAACCCCCCTTTGCCAAATGGGTTTACAATTAAGTGTTAGTTTGGGTTCGACTTCTAGTAGCATGCCCATGAAAAACACATATGTGTGTAGTGCAAATGGGGCTAAAGGGTCACATGGCAAGAAGGTCATGGGGCAAGCAAAAGCACTTGCCCAATTATGTGTCCAAGTTAATACATGTACGGATTGCTGAACGAGAGTTGGGAGTCTTGGGTGAAAAAAGTTCAGACCATTGGGGGAAGTTCATGGTGGACCAAGTCCCACATGCTAAGGTAGGAATTAATTTAAGTGCGAGAGTTGGTTCGTGAGTCAACTTGTGGTGAGGAAACTAAACTAGGCATGATTTGGCCATGTGTAGGTAGTTTAGGAATGTGACGTGGAGTTGTGGGTCCAAAAGAACATTGAGGTGAGCTAGGTATGACATTAGGTATTAAAAGGCTTTCAATGGAAAGATACATATACAACCGTGGATTCCATCTTTCTAAAAAGTTGTTTAATTAGATTTTGGTTCAAAAAATGAAGGTATTAGTGTCGTCCAATTATTACTTTAGGAAAATCTTTCATCCTAATCCCATTTTTATTCAAAGAACATTCAATTATGGTTCAAGGATTAATTCATTTTTAGAACCTTCTATCAGGTTCCCAATTTTTCACATTTCAAAACGCCTAGTTTTTAATTTTTTAAAATTTAATTAAAAAAAGTCTAATTCTAAATTGGATCTAATTATACTTAATTGAAGTAAAATTCAAAATTGATTTTGTTAATAATTACTTACTAACATTGTACAACCACCAAAAAAAAAAGCAACTTGAGAATTGAAACCAAAATTGACCAAAAATTAGAATCGGACAACACTTGAACATACCATTCCTTATGCATAAATAAAAGCAATAATTTGATTTAATTTGATCAGAAGAGACTAAACTCATAACAATGATTTCAAACAAGAAACAACTTCCATTAAGCCTACATTCCATCTCCATTCAATTTATGCTTTGACATCAATTATGCAAATTAGTCTTCTTGGGTTTTCAATCACCATGAACAAATCACATTCAAATACAAAACACAAAGCCCCTTGAAGGAAAATCTAAATCTCAAGACAAAAAACAATGTTAGATGTCATACAGACAAATGCAAGGTGTGGGTAGGGCTTGAGTTTTCTAACAAGTTGAACTGAAACCTGCCTTCCAACTCAACAAATTTGAACTTATTTGTAAATTATGAAAAAGTGTGATTGATTTCAAAAAAATGCATTGGATGGATGTTTAGGCATTGGGAAGGGACACTTTTAAAGGATAAATGCCAGGTGTAAAGATAACATGTGTGATCCATGATTTCCAATTTAAAAACGTTATCCAAGTGCCAAACACCAATTTGTGTTATGGTTGGAATTTTTAATTGGCTAATTAATAAAAATAAATTGCTTCTTTCCAAATGTTTTAATTTTTCAATAAAAAAATTGTTAATTTAGTCTATTATTTCTATATGAAGTTGATGGGGTACATGTATTTCATGTCACCATTCTTTTTCCAATTACAACCATGAATTAAAACTTTTGTCTAATTATAAATATTTTGGCCATCATTAAGAATGTATCTATAAATAAAAATTCTACATGTTGAATCTCAACTACAATGAAAAAGTGGTGATTGAAAGGTTTTCCTACAAATAGGTCATGTTTCTGTCAAGAGGTGGTTTATATATGGTTGGAGCATTACATATATTAAAGGACGTCGGGATGAGAAATGAAGCCTCCCCTGAATCCGTGCGTCCCGTCATCCGTCCCGTCATCCGTCCTCTGTCCATCCGTCCGGTCGTCCATGCGGATCGACACCCTGGAAGCTCCGAGGTTGCCGGCTGCACACCATCGCTCTTCTGAGTTTGACACTGCAGCTTTCCGCCCACCAAGAATGGGAAGGAAATAAACCAGGAATGAAATAATAATAATTTAAGATGATGTTGTTGTTGTTGCAGAAATGTTGCAAGTTAGCCAATAGCACCTGGGTGTTTAACCCATATGCTTTGCCCAAAGTTCAAACTCCCCTATAAATAAACTACAATCCAAGGATGCACATTTGTTTCTATTTTGCAACTGGGGGTCCAAAGAGGTGCTTCTATTGGGGGCATGCCCCAAAGTTCCAAAACAATTGCAGGTGGGGCAATCAATATGGCTCCATTAAAATAAATAAAAAAGTTATGAAGGCACCCTTGATGTAATTAATGTGAATCACACTATGACATTCCTAAGAACACCCTAGCTATTCACCTCTTTTATTAATTAGATGAGGTGCCTCCCAATTTTGTTGTTTTTTTTTTTTTTCACAATGAACCAATTTGATTGGCCCATCACACAAAAAAAATGAAATTATGGAGGCTCCCCAAGATAGAAGGTTATATTTTGAAGTATTGATTTCCTCCCCTTTGGCCCACCCATATGGGTGAAAGGAGGACAACAATTTGCCAAAGCATATGGGATTAAAGCGAGATGCTATGGAGAATATGTTGGGGAATATATTGGGAACTTGGGCAACATATTGGGAACCCATTGAGAACTTAAAGGGAACACATTGGGAACGAGAGAAAAATGAAAAAAAAAAATCCTTCTAGCTCCCAGCAAAGCCTTGGGTGAGCACCTA
>Ga0116231_10005799_pt1 | contig 24102 bp, 28 predicted proteins | sample S1TSphgellanicum_2_FD_89695 | JGI IMG/M metagenome (GOLD analysis project Ga0116231, IMG submission 89695) | Host-associated microbial communities from peat moss isolated from Minnesota, USA - S1T2_Fd - Sphagnum magellanicum MG | ecosystem: Host-associated > Plants > Peat moss > Unclassified...
CAATGTCATGAGCCAACCATCAATTTGTTGTTATGTTTCAATACACCTGAAAGTATTTGTTCAACCTACTCATTTTTTATGTTTAGATTCTATCAAGTTATGTGTTTTCCATTATTCATGTTCTTTAATTGCTTGTTTATGATGCCCATACTAACTATGTTTACTATGTAGCCAATCTAAGTTGCATTTGGGCAATAGCCAACTAGGCTAGGGGTTCAACTCCTTTTTAGATATTTTTTGTTGCTTTCTCAAATTTCATCAAAGTTGGAAGTGTAAGAAGAGAAGGATTTTGCGTTCCGAACATATTAGAAAGAGAGAATAAAAATTCATGGGTGAAAGCAAGAGTGAGTGTACAATTTTGGACGTACTAGCTTTTGTTAAAATGGGTCTAGTATTAAAATTTATGTTATTGTTTACACAAATATTTTTTCATCTTTTTATTTTTTTTGTATAATTATCATGTAATAATCATTTTGAAATGAATTTTACACACTTATAATTATGTTTAAAAAATTAAAATTAAAATTTTTTAATGATTTTATTTCACAAAGTTTTGTGCTCATATAACAACTTGTTTTTTTTAAATGAAAATGTCTTCAAAAATCACAAACACTCATTTATATATTAATTTTAAAAATTAATTTTTCTAATATATATATATATTTTTTTTCATGTGATTCGAAATCATGTAATTCAACATACACATTAATATGACAAAAAAAAAATTATATGAATTATAATATGAAAATTATGCAGATTAATTAAAATTATGATCAAATCATAATCAAATTATAAAATTCATTCATCAAATAAATTATCAAACTTAATCTTTGGATAATTATATGAATAATAATTTAATTACATCAAGTTACAAACTCAATTCTAGAATTGAAACTGAAGTTTTTAAAAATTATTTTCTTAAAAACTTTTTTTTGAAATTGAGAGTTAACCGACGGTTTACCACTTGTTTGAGACCACCAGAATTGGAACAGGGTCTGATTTCCAAAACCCGGAAAAAAAACCCAAAGTTTCCCAATTGAGGACTTTGGGTTCGAATTGTTCCCAAAGTTCTCCATTGGGGAACTTTGTCTCTCTTGTTGTGGAAAAACCCTCTTCTCCGCTCTTCTATTTTGTTGTTTTGTTTCCCTTGCGACCCTATGCGCCACTTTCTTTCTTCGCGGGGAGAGTGGGCTGGCCTCGCTTTGTCAATCTGCTTTGCTTTGAGAATGTGCTCTTTGGCTAGCTTTCCTGCCGTCGTTGCCCCCTCCCCCCCCCTGTCGTGGAGTGGTTTCGGTGTTTTTCGCGGGAGGCGATCGAAGGGAGGACTTGCATGATAGAAGAATAGTCGGAGAGCGGACAGGCATCTTATTGTTGAGGGAAATTGGACCAAAATCGGCGCTGTTTTGTTTTCCTTCTGTTTTTTCTCCCACCCTATTTTTCACTAGTCCCACAATCTAGCTCATCTCGAATCTCGAGTCGTTTATTTTCCAGATTTTGGTCCGATGGAGGGGGACTCGTGTGCAGTGAAGAAGAGCGCGGTGCATGCACAACAGGGGTGGTGGATCAGGAAACTGCATAGCACGGTAACGGAACTGTGAGGCAGAGGTAACGAGTTTCGGAAGATAGCTCTGTTGCCAGGCTGAGAGGGCCGTGGGAGGATTGAAACACGGGATTTGTGGAAGACGAAAGGCGAAAGAAAGGCATCATCATCACCATGTCGCAACAACCTCAGCTTCAACCTCTAGCATCAGGCGCATCGTCTGGATCACCAGCCAATGGTACTACTGTACCTCCATTGCCTGCATCATCAGTTTCGTCTCCATTCTTGGGACAGTCAGTAATTCCTCTAGTCAACAAGCTTCAGGACATATTCTCACAGCTGGGAAGCGCATCGACCATTGATTTGCCTCAGGTACTACGTTCTCCATTTTTTGTTTCGGTGAGGTATACCTCTGAGAAAGAAGTGGCCTGGGCTACTTGCACGGAACGCCTGGAAGCTTGCTTCTTTCGGCGATGTCATTCTTTTTTATTGCAAACAGACAAGATTTTTGGTAGGCACAGCGAGTCACTATACATGTTTATCTGAGCTCTATTGTAAAAAGGTGACTGTTTTTGCTCACCATATCATCTCAAGCATGGTACATTCTTCAGTTTTCTGTAGCACCCTAGATTGACTTTAGAGCATCTCTAGCAGTGCTCAGTATGTCACCCTGCAAAAATATTTCTTGCATCCAAGTTTTAGTTACTTACTTTTTTCCAGCCAGACCCATAAAACTGAAACTGGGACTGCAAATGGGTGGAAGATCACTAATGGCAACCCACCTGGGTGGATCAATCTATCTAGCCAATGAGAGATATGAGGCAGTCAATAAATATGAGTTGACTGTGTTTATTAGAATGTTCCAGGGTGCTGAAAGCTGTGCACTTTTTCAGGGCCACAGCAGTGTTCCAGTGAATCCATCAGATTTGACTGCTGTACCTCATCCAAGATTTTCGGTGTAGGGTCATGAACTGTGTGCTGGTGGAGATGCTCTTAGGGTATTGTGGTTGCACAAGTCCTGTGCATCAGTTGCACACAGGTGAAGTGTGAAATTATGCTGTTGTATTTTGGTTGCCAATCATGAGAGCTGATGTATGCAAGATGAGTGTAACTCATCAGTTTGTCATGACAAGCAATCCTTGTTTGTAAGGTCCTTACAGACAGCAGATAGCTTGGTCTTTTGCCAGGTTGCAGTAGTAGGCAGTCAAAGCAGTGGCAAATCAAGTGTGTTGGAGGCACTTGTTGGCCGTGACTTCTTGCCAAGAGGTCAGGATATCTGCACACGACGGCCTCTGGTCTTGCAGCTTGTACAGGCAGTGCAGAAGGCTGATGAGAGCAGTGAATTGATAGAATGGGGAGAGTTTCTACACTTGCCTGGTCGCCGGTTTTCAGACTTTTCAGCAATTCGCAAAGAGATCCAGGTGGGGAACTTATTGTGATGCCAACAAGACAGAAAATTCATTCCATTGGTTCAGTGGTGGTGGCTTATTCTCATTTGTTGTGTATTGGATGAAGGCCGGCCACTGTGGCAAAAGCAGGGTATGCTTTCTTTTGGTTCGAAAGGCACTCAAGAGATGTATGTTGTCTTTGAGGCAATATTTTTCACTTTCTTTGCTGCAGTTGGAGACCGATCGTGAACTGGGAAGCAACAAGGGAATCTCAGAAAAGCAGCTCCGGCTGAAGATATTCTCTCCACACGTGTTGAACATGACAATGGTGGATCTGCCTGGCATAACAAAGGTGCCTGTTGGTGACCAACCATCAGACATAGAGGCACGTGTGCGCAGCATGATTCTATCGTATATTAAGCATGAGACCTGTATTATCCTGGCAGTCTCACCTGCAAATGCTGATTTGGCCAATTCAGATGCCTTGCAGATGGCTCGAATTGCAGATCCTGATGGTTAGTCCCCTCCATAATGTTGTCATGCTTGTTTTGACTTTGCTGGAACTGATACAATAGATATCTCCAAAGTATGGAGTTTTCTCTGCACTGTCATAGATGTCCTGATGGTTAGTCCCTTCACAATCTTGTCTGTATAGTCATTCTGTCAGAATCAGTAACCTTGGAGAGATGAGGTCCCATTAGATCATCTATCCATCTTATCTGAGGCTGTAATGGAAACTCTTCTAATGCAGGGTCTCGAACAATTGGTGTTATTACAAAGGTAATGTTCATCAACCCCATTCTAGAGCTTGATGAGTTCACATGTGTTTCCATCAGTTTGAGTTCAATCCTTCATACTTGTGGATGTGCTTGAGCTGTTATGAAGCAAGCCATTTTTACAGTGATTTGAATCTGGTGGTTTGGTACTGCACAAAGGTTTCAAGGAGAAGGCAATGTATAAGGTGTGGGGTGGGGTGCACAGTTGGATATTATGGATAGGGGAACCAATGCTCGCAACTTCTTATTAGGGAATGTGGTTCCTCTACGCCTTGGCTATGTTGGTGTTGTCAACCGCAGTCAGGAGGTAAGGGTGCAGCTTCATTTTCTACTAAGATTATTTCCTGAATCTAACAACTGCAAAGGGAAGGAGGCTGTAAGGGAAGGATCTTGTTGATCTACAAGACTCTTGTTAAATAGACCTTTCCACTTCGGCTGTCAGCCTAACTTACAAGCATCCCCCAACATTGAAAGGTTTCTAAAACTAGGTTTAACATCCTGTGGAGACAAACATAAATTATTCAATGTAAATCTTGAATCAGTCAATGGTAAGTTGTATCTCAGAAGAATTTTGGGTTCATTGTTGTGTGCACCTTGCTATGGATGCATCTACAGGATATTGCTGCAAACAGAAGCATTTCTGAAGCTCTTGTCTATGAAGAGAACTTCTTCCGGAGCCGACCTGTAAGTAATTTCTTTCTGCCCTGTCTTCTCACCTATTATGAAGTAATTCTATACATGGGTATGGTTTTGTGTAGTAATACAGTTCTATGAAGATTCTGAACATGGTTTGGTACTTGTTGATACCAGGAAAGTTTAATTGGCCACTTTGAGGTGATTTTGCAGGTATATCACAGTTTGTCAGAGCGGTGTGGGGTTCCTCAGCTTGCAAAGAAGTTAAATTCAGTAAGTAGTCCTTTTGGCAATGTTGATGGTTTGTGATTTCTGAGCATCTTTGTGTTGCTCAATCAGCTTACCATCTGGATTTGCTGCTTGCCCAGATTTTGGTGCAACACATTAGGGCCATACTTCCTGATTTGAAAGCGCGTATCAGTACTCAGATAATCATGTTGCAGAAAGAGCTTGCAAGTTATGGGGAGGTCACAGATTCCAAGGTGAATTGGATATCTTTTCTCATCTGTTCTATGTAAGTTTCTGTACATGATGTGCAAGCAACCAGGGAGTATGGACCAGAATGGAAACAAAAATAAATGCATGCTGATGACAGTAGAGCTTACTGACCAGTGAAATGTTGTTTTCATGTTTGGGGCTGCAGTCAGGCCAAGGGGCATTGTTGCTCAACATCATCACCAAGTACTCTTATGGTAAAACATGTTTTTTCCTGTCCCAGCTAATTTTAACTTGCATGGTTAACCCTGCAATAACATTCTGACAATTGACATCTTTCCCCTTTCTTACATTGCTGGACCATATCTGCCTTGGTGCAAAACAAGTTATCCTTTGATGAAGCCCACTTTCTTGGGCCCAGGGCTATGTCCTGGATTTAAAGGCCACCCAAGAAAGAGAGCATTCATGAATAATTAATATCTCTTTTCCAACATTGAAGTGTGAAAATAATGTTGACTGCTCTCAAGCTGCAAGTTTTGACATGTCATATGAAGAGGTTGGGGTGAAAGAAGTTCTTTTTGGGATTTTTGTGATTTTTTGGTTAATGTCAAGAAATTTTACCTCAGCATTGTTTTACCTTGATTCAGGTTTTCAATCAATTGTTGATGGTAAATATGAAGAATGGTCAACAACAGAGCTCTCAGGAGGAGCACGCATTCATTACATCTTTCAAGCTATATTTGTTAGGAGCTTGGAGGTATGCTCTCTACCCTGATAGAGGTTGTTATGCAGGAGATACCATGAACACATTTCCATTTGTGGTACCTGGTATGACAATTTGTGTTCTTGTCTGTGACTCATATATTTTCTATCTGAATCAGTGAGAAAGTGCCAATTGTGTGCAGTTGCCATTCTAGGTTTCTCAGTAGTTGTATCCAAACTTTCATCGACTTAGCTGAACAGTATATGTCTGTATTCTAGTCTTATTTGTAGTGCACGAGGAAAGATCATTGTTGATAAGGTCCAGTCACTGTTTTCTCATGATGCAGGAGGTTGATCCATGTGAAGAATTGAGTGATGAAGACATTCGAATAGCCATTCATAATTCAACTGGGCCAAGAAATGCGCTTTTTGTTCCAGAGGTAAAGTTGATGTGGAAACTACTGCTTACAAAGTCATGAAAGATAACTGCAGTTTTTAGTAGACTGGGGAGTTGGGGAGTCTTAGTCATGATGTTTAGCAGTTATGAGAAAATGATCTGTATTTGTTTGGAAGAATTTTCATGTGGTTCCAGGTGCATACCCTGAGTGGAGCCCCTTATACAGCCTAAGAGTGACCTGATTCCTAGTCAACAAAATTCTCAGTTCAATATTTAGCCATTTTCTGCATCTCATTTTGCAGAGGTTGGGATTCAAGATTCTCATGTTTTGTCAAGTATATTGAGGACATACTTTGGGATAATGAACATGTGTGCTGTTTTCCTTGGAGGTATGGAGGATATAGATGGCTAGGAAATAGAAACAAAAGAATCCAGCATATTTATGGCATCCCCTTATGTTACTTCAGGTCCCATTTGAGCTACTGGTGCGCCGCCAGATTGCACGGTTACTGGAGCCAAGCTTGCAGTGTGCTCGTTTTATTTATGATGAGCTTGTCAAGGTAATGCAGAAGCCTGTATCTCTCTCTGCATCTCCATATCTCTGAGTGGTACAGAGAGTGTCAATGCAGTCTGTATAAAGACTTGTTAATTTCCCCTTCTTGAAGTATTTGGTGTTCATGGATGTCCATGCCCCCAACTGTGACAAATTCAAAGGAATGTACTCAATGCTAGTCATATCTGACTTGATGTTACACTCATGTACTAGATGCACTTTATGAGAAATTTTCAATTCAAGTTGGATAAGGCCCATCAGTGAGGCAATGCTTTACTTTGCAGATATCACGTAGGTGTGAAACACTTGAATTGGAACGCTTTCCATATTTGCAAAGGCGTATTGAGGAGGTGGTCACAAGTTTCTTGCAAGAGGGTTTGGCTCCTGCAGAGACCATGATCAGCCATCTCATTGAAATGGAGGTGATTTATTCTTAACCCTTGATGGCCTTGAGATCCTGGCTCACTACACCACTGCAGTACAAGCTCTCCTGAGAAACAGATTTTACAGTGAAAAACTGAGCTGATCAATGTGTTGTACCCTCTGGATGCCGTCAGGTGTGGTCCTAATATTTTAAAGTACTGACACACTCAAACATGGGCATCCTCATTTTTGACATTGTAACTGGTAAGTCTCAAGGATTGTGTGGACTAGGGCTGGTCACTTAATGTCCATTATGTATCACAATTCACATCTTCCATGAGAGTGGTAGTTTGATATGGAGGGATGGGTCTATACTTTGCAGATGGACTATATCAACACATCACATCCAAACTTTGTTGGAGGCAATAAGGCTGTGGACATTGCTCTGCAGGAACTACGGGGTGTTAAGGTGCCAATGTCTGACATTGCCAAAACCAAGGGTTATTGATTGGGATAATGTGAGCCTCATGAGCTTGGGATGATGGCTTCTAAATGTCATGCAATTGTGTCTTTTCTTTTGTTTCTTTAACATTCTAATTTCGGGGAGGCAGGGGGAGGAAGAGGGATATATTATGTTAGACGATGTATGGTACCTTTGGGCACTAATTTCTGGTAACTTACTCAGTTGTTTCTCATGTAGTGAACATGCTGCAAAGGCAGTTGCATGCATGTGGAAATGTGAATTCAGACTGCTTCCAGAGTGTTCATTTCTCTTCCTGGCCATGGGCAGGCAGTATGAGTCAAGTTCGTTTTGCTCCTAGTGGATTACCTGGTGTATAAATTATTTAGGTATGCAAAATAACATTCTGTTTGTGATCCTGCAGGACGTTCATGATTGGAAGGAGCCTGGAGTTGACAGGCTTCCCTTACCAGAGAAGGCAGCCAAGGCACGAGCAATTTTGGCCCGTACAAATGCATCCACAATTAATGCTTATGAACATGTATGTAATGACATTCTATTTTGGCAAGCAAGTGTGGCTGAGTCAATGTTTATATTTGTAAGAAGTCACTAATTATGTAAGTGGAAGCCTAATGTGGGAAGTATGGTTTCTCCATTTCAGGATTGTTAATAACAACAACTTGTTTTCTCCTAATCATGCAACATCAAGGGATGGAAGCTTTTCCCTCTATTTACATGTACTAACTGGTGTTTTCATTCCCTTTCACAGATTGCAGCAAAGCCTTTGACCTTGCATCAAGAGAAGCCTGGTCCCTCAGGTAAACATGTGCAGCTCATTTTGGACCTCTAACTTTAGATTAAAAGGAGGCTGCAGATGGTTGTTGCAGTCTTGGGGCAGGTTACCGCAATGTTTGACAGAAGTCCCTGGGCTGCAATATTTGACCAAGATAGTTCTAGAAAGCTGCAGGAGATCCCCTAGGATGATATTGGAAGTGAGCATTTTCTCCAGATGCATGTTGTCCAGAATGGAGTCACAGCTTACAGTGCTGCAATAGACGTTCAAGTTACCACAGCTCCTTACATGAAGTTTATAACTACCAGCGGTGGTTCCTCAAATCAGTTTACATGATCTCCATGTTAAAGAGGCTGCCTTCTTTCATTTCAGGTAACTCTACAACTGGAGGAAGCTGGGGTATTACATCCATATTTTCTAGCAGTGAGGTGCGGACATCAAATAGCATCAATAGAGAACTAGCAGTTAATCGTGAGTATGCTGAAGACGTCCAAGGATCTGCGGAGCATGTGTTTGCCACCATTCAGCTTCATGAGGTTAGCAGCTCCATTTCCTGGCAAGTTTTTAGCTTTCTTGGATAATTCTTGTGAAGGTACAACAGGTCTTTTTATTGATGCATTTGGAAATTCAATTCCTCAGTTTGGAAGGACTATATCTTCCTATTCTTGTTGCAAAGGAGTAATATCCACAATGGCAAATAGCAGCTTGTATCATGCTGATCAGATAAATAAGCCCTGTTGCTCATGGATTTCATTGTCATTAGTGCTGGAAAATTTTCCTTGGCTATGATTTGTGATAATGCCAGAAGTTAAGTATAGCATGCAAACAACAGGGGGCAGCTAAGGCAAATTGGGCATGTTAGTATTGGATGGGCAAGGTGTTTTGCTGATATAAAGGTCAGTCAAAGGACGTTCAACACAACCAGATAACAAGATACATTACTTATGGGATTGTTGTGTATATGTATTGCAGCCACCAGCAGTACTTAGGTCACCAGATGCTCAAACTGAGCGAGAGACTTTGCAGATTGCTGTAACACGGCTGCTGTTGAAATCTTACTATGATATTGTACGCAAAATCATTCAAGACGCAGTGCCCAAAGCCATCATGCATTTTCTGGTGGGTTGCTGCAATTTCATCCAGGCCCTGAGCCAGGATGTGCTGTCTTCAGTCTTGTTTGTCAAGCTTTATATTTTCAATCAGTGAAACAGGACCATTAGAGGTGCTGAAACTAGTGGACAGTAGTTTTAAAACAATTGTGTACTGCTTCATTCTGTTTAGCATCATCTCAATCTGCTTACTGCTTCCTTTCATCCAAATTCTCCTGGAATTAGTCACATTGCTGAGAAGACAACAGTTGCAGGGATGTTCATTCAGTTGTAACAAATGCGGAGGTATCATGCTTGAACCTGCATTTAAAATTCTATTTGGCACTCATTTTAGTGGCTGAACTTGAATTTTGTTCTTGTACAGGTCAACCATGTAAAGCGGGAACTCCACAGTGTTTTTATCAGAAAGCTGTACAGGTATATCACCTCAGATGTGAACCAGATACTTGAGTCCAGCCTCTCTGTTTCTGATCCTACTGTTGTACACATCATTGACCTAGACCTTTAGCTCTGGCCCAAGTCATACTCTTTGCTTACATGAAGCTTTGGAATTACAATCCTTGGAGTCCTGATGGTAGTACTATTTTATTCAATTCCTAAATGTTCAGGGAGAGCTTGTTTGAGGAGATGATGCAAGAAAAGGAAGATGTTGCAGTGAATCGAAAGCATTGCAAAGAGATTCTACAGGTGCTGCAGCAAGCTGCCTGGGTATGGAGAACACTGCTGGAACCCACTTCTGTCATAATCTTCATCATGTTTGACTTTTCTCGTTCTTCTATTGACAATTGGCCAACATGGCTCTGCAATCTTTAGGAACCTTAGTCAGAAGATGCTGGGCTTCCAGATAGCTAGAATCCAAACTATGGGGTCTGCAGCTACTTAGATCTATGTGGGGTTTGTTGATATATATAGTGACAAGAGGGGCACTTTTATGGGTTTGGCAAGGAGGTGGGATATGGCACTCACATAATTCTATGTATGTAAATTGGATAGCTTGCATGTGAGATGGATTTGAAACCCACAGCTGAGAGGGTGCTAACTGTCTGTGCAGGAACTGGACACCTCATATTTTTGATCTGCAGCTGGGCCTTCTGTAGATGTTCACTTGAAATGGCCTAGTTAAATGTGTCTTTACAGTGGGACTTTCTGTAGTCAAACCATTTATGACAAACTCTGGGATCCAGAGGTCCTTTGTGGGCCACTTTGTTTATTTGGAGCAATTTTCATACAGTTCATTGTCATCTTATTTGCAGTCAGTCTCTCAAGGAACCATTAGTCTCTTCATATGTATGGCTGGCAAGCTTCTAAACTTAGCTTCCGGGAGTTTAGCACAATCCCCTCTGTGGGTCTCCTGGCAAATAACATAGACTTCCATCAAGCAATCATAGTAAGAGTTGTGGCCGCATGCAGAATGCTCTCAAGTCTGATATACCTGATAGCCTGGTAAGTCTGGTTTCCAGACTAATAGGAATGATGGAACTTTGAGAGAAGAGAGGTAGTTTTAAGTAGTAGCTGGTAGTCTGGGAGATGGTGGATGCATCTCTAGTGCATGATTTTTCAGATGTCTTCAAAAGCAGGGATTTTCATCATGTTGCCTGGTCGGCTGGTTGAGCTTGACAGTCAGAGAAATTCTTGATAGGAGATGTGATTTTGGATGTTTGTGGTCTTGTGTCCAGACCTTGGAAGAGTTGCCTCTGGATCATGAAGCATAGTCACAGCAATCAATTTTCAATTCAGATTTCAAAAGGGTCGGTTCTTCCTCTTCTCTACAAGGAATCTGTCTCCAGTTCTCTACACGCTGGTTATTGGGATGCAAATCAAATGACCCAACAAGTCACTGAATCTCCATGACATTGGCTCTTCAAAGAATGCTGACAGAAAAAGCCATAACACTTTGAGCAGTCACAAGCTGCAAGTGAAGTTTTGGATCCCAACAGGACATAACTTCCAAATGCAGGTAGGGGGTCCTGACACACCTGATATTTAAGACTTCTGGATGTGAGTATTTGAAGCAGGAATTCAGTGAGGAGGAGAGGAACTAACCACCAAGCTATTAAAATTTGAAACGATCTGACATGAATAGCATGTCTCTCATGAATGCAAGCCAACTATGATTTTTTTATTTTAAGGTCAATTTTCAAGTCACAGATCATTTAGAAAAAACTCTAATTGCTTCAAATTTCAGGGGTGAACAAATGATTCAATTACATATTCAAATGTTGGTTTCAATCCCTGATTTCTCAAAGATTCCAGTTGCTTTCAAGCATAAATTTAATGCCATCTATAAGCAACACAAAAATGAGATGATTGCAAATGGTATTTTAGGTAATGATTTTCATAAATGTCTTTTTTTATGAGGCATTGGATAGTCCATGATATTAGAATGGAAATGTGGTGAAACATGTGATTGTCATTACAAATGAAATTGGTTAGGTTGTAAGCAATTCAAAATCCCAAACAAAAGATGATTGTGATTCAAAGGATGATGGTAATAAGGAGTCAATGGACAAACCTCTTACTCCAAACAAAGTTAGAAAACAAAACAAGAATCAAAAGATGGATGTGTTTAAGCACTTTTTCAACCATGTCTACAAATAGTAAAACAATGTTGCAACATTTTTGTAGAAACCAATGTCTTACTCAAGAATATAGATGCCTAAATTGGGCATCTCATAGATAAGCTATAGATTGTATGACATCATCAAAATCTAACCCAAAATTAGATGTATTTCAGAAGGCAACATTGCCATCATTTTTCAAGTTGGCTTCAAATTAGTTTCTTTCTTAAAAGTTCATGAACCTTCATAGCTTTGGCCAATATTTTAAAATTATTTTCTTTTGCTTTGTTGCTAGGATTATTTTCAATAGTTATCATCACATTTTCATCTTCACCTTGATGTTATGTCTTCCATGTCAATTTCATCATCATTTGTTATCCTTGAATTTTGTAACCTGTTCACTTATTTGATTGCTCATTTAATAACCTTAAAATCTTTTAACATTCCTAAAGTCTTTTTTTTGTTCGTATTCTTGTAAATGGTAGGCCTTTAGGTTTGTCAAATGATATCAAAAATAAAAACTCTTATCAAATTTTAATTGTACAATGGAATGCAAACCTAAGGTGCGTTTTCACAAAGAATGAGAATTTGCAACCTTTAGGATGGAATTGAAAAAACCTCACAAAGTTGATGTCAAAGTGAAGTCAATTTGCACCCAAAAAAAATCAATAAAAATAATTTTGAAAATGTTGACATGGTGCATGAATGAAATCATAAAAGACACACATTCACATTATTCACCCTGGGCTAAACTTAAAAGGAGTCACCACTATCCTCCTTATATGATGTTTTGTAATTGGGAATAAGAATTACATTAAAGTGACAAAACTTCCAAGTGAATCCTAAAAATTTTAATTTATGAATTTCGTTACTTTGTGAGCTCATAATTCCCTCATATGAACTTTGATTCAAAGCTTAGTTATGGTCCTTGAAAAAAACTTTCTAATGATGCATCGTAGTGTATTTCAATTGGAATTAACATTTCATGTAATATATGTCAATGATTTGACCCTTTTGTTGAATGTTTTAATGGTTAAAAGTCAAATTGTTGGTTTTATTTGTAACTATTCAAGTGGTCATAAGTAGTGTTTTAGATCTCCAAATTACGATTGAAACCCCATTGTAAATATGTACTTTTCAAGGCCTTATAAATAATCTAAAAGATACCCAATTTGAATAAGGTTTGAACCTCAAACCTTATTTCAATGTTTGGGACATTCCAAAAATTTTAATTTCTAAAGTGGAATTGATTTGGGAGTGTTAACATTCACTTTCTTGCACTTTCTCACACTTGTAAATGTGTTTGAATCTTGATACAAATTTTCATTTGCTTCCCTTGTCATGTCTTAATAGCTTCAATGCAAGCCCAAGGATAAGATTCCAACATTTGCATTATATTATAAGAAATTCCAATGTGTTTTGTATCTTAATAGCCCGTCTTACTCACCTTTGAAGAAAAGTAGAACTATGGTTGCATTGAGTAAACATCTTCCTATTTGTTCATAAGGTAAGAATTTGTCTTTCATCACACAATTTTTCAAATCTATTTTTTGAGCCCAATCATGTATATTATTTGGCCACTATGCTTTGCATTTAAAATTTCATTAAGTTTGTAAAAAAAAAAATTGAAAAAAGGAAAAAAAGAAAAAAAGTTGTATGCCTATCCTCACCTATTTTGATCAATCAAACCTTCCACAACAATTAAAATCTTAAACTCAAGGTTTTTCTTTCAATAGAATTTCATTAACTTAGATTTTTTTTATAATCAACATTGAACACCGACAAGAGCAAATGTTTTTGTACTCATCTTGTAAATAAATTTAAACTTAAGTTCCAACACTAGAGGATAAGGCCAAAGGGTGGACTGTAGTAACAAGAGAAAATGGGCAAAAAATAAAATGCCCACAACAATGAGAGAGAAAAGATGCACATGTTACATCCTCTTTTTTTTTCACATGATCACAAAATGGACTTAGTAGTCTTTCTTCAACATTTTGCCCCATTACAACACTTAAATGACAAGTCTTTTATTTAATGATTTGTAAAGAATATTCAAAGAAAACTAACATTCGTTATGTTTGCATAGAAGCATTGTTTAGGCCATGAGGTTAGGGTTCAAGACTTAGTGGTTCAAGTTTCCTTTGGGAGGATTATGTTTGATAATTCATTACAAAAGACATCCATTGAATGGAGCTTCAAGAAGGATGATGGTTACTATGGATTGTCACAACAATTTCATTAGCCTTGCAAGCTCATTGTTTGAGAGGAAGGAAACAATAATGTAAAGGAGTCTTGAACATTTTGAAATCAATTGACATGTTTCCTGTAAGTGAAGTTGGGGCCCAATCCAAACCTCCCCTTCTTGTTTTCAAAATGTTTTTCATTTATGTATGGGGGATTACATCCATAAGTTTGATGTGATTTTCATTTCATCCTTTTTTTCTTATTCATCTTTGTTAATGGATAGGGGTTTTATAATTGAATGGGTTTCAAGCACCTAAAAGATTTTTAAATTAATTTCAAATTTTAATTTGGAATTACTTAAGGATTCTTTATGAAAATTCATCTCAACCTCATCCAACATTGAAATTTGATCATTTTTTAAGCCTCAATTGGCAATTTAAATCCTATTTCCATTTCAAACCCACTTGAAGCTAGCACTTGACCTTCTTCCTTTGATAACGCATGCTTGCATCCTTTCTTTCGAATAATTTTCAGAGAAGGGAGTTGATCATTTTAAGGAAAGCATACTAGAGAATTTGCATGAACATTCTGTTTCCAACATCATCTTTGATGTGCCTTCTTGATCCTCATCACGCCCAAGTTTAGGTGCTTTGCTCTCCATTTGCTGAATCATCTTGTCATTTCATACGACTTCAAACATTTTTTTCAACATTGCACACTAGGTTGGGCCTCCCCCATCTAATAGCTCATGGCTTGGCCTAATGCATATGTGGTCAATCTATAGATTGGATGGGGATACACCTTTTGTGGTGTTCCCACAAGGGGGGAATGCATGGTTACCCACAATGTTGTTTGGGATGTTTTTGCATCCATTGTCATAGATGTCAAGTTTCATGTAATGTGTGATTAGCAACTTTGGAGATGTGTTTTTCCCTTTTGCAATAGAGGTATTTGGGTGCTTACATCATCAAGTTGACAATTCTTTTCATCAACATGGTTTGGTTGGCCAAAGGCTTGAAAGGCTTTCTTTTGTTGGTTTTGTGCTCATCTTAAAATGACAAAAGGTGCAAGTGATTTCACAAAGAGATCAAGTTGTTACCATATTGCAGCAAGCCATTGCAGCTAGGGAGACCTCTTCAAGCTCTTTCATCTTTCCCACTCATCTCCTTGTTGGATATGCTCCACATCATGAGTGAGAGTTTTAGATCCTAGGTTGTTATTTTGACCCCCTTTGGCAAGTCATGTTGCTCTCTTCTGTGGCTCCTGTTGGTGCATTTGCACTTTGGCGTGTTGTCTCTTGGTTGGACATTGGTCCTCTCTCATTATGTACCTCCTTTTTCCCTTTGGGGTGGGTGTTTGTTCTTTATTTAAGTTTGGCAAGGGTTTCACCCATTTCATTCCTTCAAAACCAAGTTCAGCAAATAGCTCTACTGTAGGCTTTGAGATATTGCACACCAATTGAGATTGTCCATATTGTTTTGGAGATTAGTGTTTACTAATACTGACATTGACTCTTGGAGATTAATGTTTGTTGTATGATCTATGCTTGGTACATATGAGAGCCCGATGATTGTGTTGACACCGACATTGTGTGATCTATGCTTGCTATACATGAGAGCCCAATGATTGTGTTGACACCGACATTGTGTGATCTATGCTTGGTACACATGAGAGCCTGATGATTGTGTTGACACCGCCATTCTGTGATCTATGCTTGGTACTGGTGAGAGCCTGATGATTGTGTTGACACCATTTTCAGTAGAGATGACAGGCAAACCTGCTGTGTATTTGCTGAATATTCTGCTGAAAATCAGAAATCTATGTTGTCTGAAGTAAACATAAAGCACAAGTTTTGCAGGAAGTTTGGCATGTGGGACAATGATCAGTTTGTGTGCAGGTCATTGAAGAAATTGAGCTTTTCCAATTCTGGGCAGACAAGAGCAAGGTATATTGAGGAGGGCAAGAGACCTCAGCTGCATGAATTGGAGGGGCAAATAGATAGGAGAGACAAAGAGAAACCTTGTTGGGCCACACCAAGGGAAGCAAAAAGCTTTGGAGTAATATTTCTGTACAGCAAACTGTGCACAAGCATGTGGAGGCCAGAGCAAGAGCACAGGTAAAATTACAATCATTTTGCAAACATCCCCAAAAGAGCAAAACTCTGTGTACATAGAAAAGGAGGCTCAGGGGAACAGTGGGGGGACCCTAATCTGGTCAGTTCCTGACTACAGATTTGATGCTTCAACACAGTCCTCAAATTACACAAAATTGCTGTGTTGTTTGCTTGAATTACATCTGTGTCCAAGAGATTATACTTAGTAGTAGAGAGGCAAATGGCAGTAGCCTTTCATGGACAGAAGAAATCAACCTGGCATCGATTGACATTTTGTTCCAGCCACCACCCGCTCAAGCAAACTCCAACACTCTTGAGCTTGGAGTTGGACGAATTCAAGTGACAGCGGGCTTCAGTACTGCTGACAAAAGGAGAAAACATAGTGAGATTAGCTGGATGATCCACTGCTTCCACTTCGTGACCTAGAGTAGAACCTACTAAACGAAGATGGAGTTCGTGGTTTCTGTGCAGGGGTTTCCTCCAGTACTGAATCCTCACTTGATGATTTGGGTCCATTGTTGGTCCGCATCCTTATCGACCGAAGAGCAGGTGATGGAGACCGTGCTGGTGATGCTGGCACTGACATCAAGCCATGCCCAGAAAAGTCAGACAACCCCAGTGATGGGGACATGGTAGCTGCACCATGGTCCAAGTAGTCATTTCTAAATCTATGACTGTTTTCACCATGTTGCTGTCCATAGAAGCTTTGGTTGGCAGAGCCTTGTTGTTCATTCTGCTGCCTTCCAGGTATTATGAGTGGACTCTGGTTGCCTTTGGGGCGAGGCCCACCAGTGGTAACCCAGGGGGAGCTCTGTTCACGCAGTGCAGATGGAGAATGGTTGTGTGTTTTGGCAATGTCAGGGAAGCATGGTACTACTACTTCAGCCTCCTTCTGCCACTGGAAAAAGTCCATGTTCTCTGTCAGCTTCTGAATTGATGTTGCAGAATCTGTTGAGGAGCTGACTGATGTCTCTGTTGTTTTCTGGTTGGCCACAGGAACAGTTCCCATGACATTCAGTTGCCTGCCAAGGGCAAGAATCGTTCTTTGACACTCTGCAAGGGCTGTGGCAGCAATTTCTGTGTCCTCTCTCTCCTGTTTCTTTCAGTGAAACAAAGCATCAAAAATAGGATTTAGGGAATTATTTCTGCAACAATTGCAGAAAAATTCAAAAGTGCTCATTTGTATGTTTGATGGGTGCAGGAAATGTACCTTTCTAGACTTGATGTCTTCATCCTCTGATGTGGAATGACCAGCCAACTCAACATCCATAGCATGAGAGCCTCCTGAATGGTCACTCTTACTGGTGTTCCTGCAACATGGTGATCACAACGATCACTTACATGAAGCCACATGATGAATCAATTTCATGGCCACAAAATTCTAGAAGTGAAGCTAGATGATGTGACAACCAGATCTTGGAGGGAATTTGAGAGCTCACAGGTGAATTTTGTGCTGTGCATCTTCAATCTTTGCAATAACCTCTTGATGTTGTTGCTGTTCATCCTTTAGTTGACCTTCCAATGCTGCCACCTTTTCATGCAAATGGTTTATCTCTCCACTTGCCACCTGCAAGCTTAACATCTGTCTTGGATTGACTGATGACAGAACCATCAACTCTTCCTCCAGTAGTTCATCCTCCTTCAACAAGCCTTTGGAGTCTTGTGGTGCATCATCCTGCCAAATGTCATGTGTTAGAGACCAAAAGGAAATGAATTCTCACAAGTGAAGTGCATACCCAACAATCTCAATTTTCTGTGAATTTTCCAAGGTAGGTGACAAGACAAGGAATTAGGCGACATTGACAATCTGCTACTCTCTATATCTCATTCAAGTTTGAGAAGAGTTCAGCTCACAGTAGGAACTGACTGTTGACTAAACTGGAGGAAGATTGGGCAATCTCTACTTGCAGTGTATGAGTATCAGAGACTAGGCAATTTGGAAGTACTCACCTGGTGAATTTCATGAGGAAAACGTCTCTCCTTTTCTTGCAACTTCAACTGCTCCACCTTTTTGTCAGCTGCCTTCAAGTGGTCCTCAATGTCACCTTTCTCAGTTCTGAGATGCACTGTCTCACCAGCACCGGCTCCCAAAAATCGAGGCCAACTCCTGGGCAACTCGTCTTTCAGAGGACTTCTTCTGCCTGCTGCCTTGATCTCTCTGTTTGGTAATAATGTTACAGATTGGAGTGCATTCAAGTTCATTCTGGCAGCAGCCCCACCAGCAGCATGTTGTTCTGCCACAGCTGAATCATATTCACATTTGGTGCCTTGACTTGGGATTTCAAATGGCTTGAGAGACATGATTCTATCCAAGGTCAATCCAAGCTCTGAAATGAAATAAACCATATCAGACTTGCCTTGCAACAACTTGTTGCCTACCAGAACAAGGCTCTGCATGGCATTTTCTAGCTCTGGGTCTTTCCATTGCATGCTCCCTGCAATTTGGCCCCTATCTCCATGCTGATCTGCCCCAAGGACTCTGCTTACACCATCAGTTGGCATGGAAACCAATGAAGTGTACTCACTCCCTGTTGCTTGTGCAAGGGCTTCTATGATCCGCACAATTTTCAAAAGTGATGCTGCCAGCTCTGTATGCACTGTACTTGCCTGCCAAATGACAAACACAAGTGGCTAAAGAAACTCCAGTAGTCAAAACAGGTACCTCATTCAAACCCAAACACCCAGTTTTCAACAAGCAAAACCTCTGCATTTTTTCAAAGTATAAATAGATTTGGGCTTACCTTTGACTCTGCATCAGAGACAGAGGCATACTCTCCTGGAGCCTCACCTTCAGATGAGCTTGTCTCCAATGCAGACCCAGTTTTCCCACTCTCTCTTCTTCCTGTGGCCAGGCTATTTTTTATCAAGAACCCAGATATCTGATCTGACAGTGCTGAAGGTCCATCACCACCTCTTTCCTTATTGGACTGGATTTTGTTCAATTGATCCAGTTGGTTTTGCAACTTTATCAACAAGACCTCATTTGCAGAATTCCTGGATTGGAGAGCTGTAAGTAGTTCCTTGGCTGAAGCAAGCTCAGCATTGAGGTCACAGACTGTGTTGTTGGCTGACTCCAGTTCCCGACGAGTTGAAGCTAATTCGACTTCAAGCTCTTGGATTTGCTCTGAGGCAGTCGTCATTGGACTTTCTCGTGGTCCATCAAAAGATGCAGTGTCAGAATAAGTGTTGTCTGACTTTGCAGGCTCTGACATCTTTGCAAGCTGTTCCATTTCAGCAAAATCATCCATGAGCTCAAATCTAAGAGATGCTTGCCTGTTGCCATTACTTTGTGGTTTGGACTTCTCCTTCTTGAATTGGTCAAGTGTAGCAACAAGCGAAGATGCCCAAGTATCTGATGATGCATCTTGACTGATGTCATCCGTGGAGTGAGGACCCTCTTTAATCAGTGCTTTGATCTCTTGCTGTTTGGATTGGGTTTGAACTCCACGGGCTTTATCAAGTTCCTCTTCCACAAGTGACAGACGGTTAGCAGTCTTCACACATCTGATGTGAGCATTTTGCAGCTCCTCATTCCGACAAGCAAGTGCTTCCCTGAGCATTTTCATCTCTTCATCCATGGCTGCCATCCTCTCTGCTATACCATTGGAGCTGTTGTAACCCGGATCATGTGCATTCTCTTTCATCATGCCCATTGAAACAGGATCCAAATGACTTGCACTACGCCCAAATGAGCGCCTTCCTTTGTTTTCTAGTGCACCAGGTTTCCCAAATCCCTCAACCTCATTCCGCATCCGTTGCAGAGCTGCGGGACCTGAATGGGATAACCAAATCAAGTACCCACAACTCAGTTCTGAACCCTTAAGATCCAGAAACTAGCAAGTGAGCAGAGGCTAAGTTAGGATGAAAGAAAAATTCCACAACAGTTTTCTTTATGGTTGAGGACCATTGATTGAAACCTGGAAGAACACATCATGGAACTTTCCAGAATATAACTTTGTCACATTGGGACAATAAAACTCCCTTAGTTGTTTACTTAGTTCACCAAGTCACCTGGAAGCTTTTTGCGGATAAGAAGTCGGAGGCGATTGCATTCCTCTTCAAGCTGGGCAATTTTCTTTACACTTTCATGGTGTTGTTTGGCCGCAATGTCAGCTGCTTTGCGTTCGTACTCTCGTTCCCCATTTCTAATCTCAAGTTCCTTGTTGAGAACATGTACTTCATACTTGAGATTTGCATTTTCCTTCTCCATGGCCTCAACTTGTACCTACAGCTCACCCTACTCTCATCAACTCAAGACCCTCCTTTCTACCTTGAATTGGACTATACCTAGAAGCAGCATTAGTTGGTAGACATTGTACAAGGGCTGGAAATTGGAGCTGTTTTCAATTCTGACACTAACCTGCAAAATCTTGATGTCTGCTTCAGCACGTCCTTTGGCCTCACCAAGTTCTCCAAGGCTCCTTGACCGCTCCTGGGTGCATGAATGAGTCAAGTTAAGAAATCAGAGAAAGCTAACAACAGTTCACACAATTATGTATTCAACTTCCTGTGTTCCAAGATGCCCATTGAAGCAATGCCTGTTTCATTTAGGACAAATTATATAAATTTGTTGTTGGGATGTGAAGGAGATTGTATCTGTGCCCTGAGTCTCAGTTACATTTCTGGAAGACTCTCAGTCATAATGTTGGGTAGAACTCAAGAGACACCCACGATTTCTGACATTTGAAGATGAGCAGTTTAATCCTATCGTAGTTGGTTTGGTTCTATTGTCACAATTGCACACGGAGGAGCTTCAACCCACAACCAGTTTGCAAGACTGACAGACATGCATCACGCAGTCAGATAGATAGGGGGGCAATGTGGGGCATTTAGAACACATATGTTGTTGCAGAAGTGTGGTTTTTTTTACCTGCAATGCATGTGAGAGTGCCTTTCCCTCAGCTCTGCATTCCAAAAGCTCTGTACGGGTGTGGCTCAATATCTCAGAAGCTTCAGCCAACTTGGTTTCCATCTCAATCCGCAGTTTGTCATATTCTCTTGTCTTCTTGACCAATGTGTCATGAATGAGTTGCTCTTGCTCCTCTCGCACATGTCGCAGCTGCTTCATGCACTCTTTCAAGGCTCCATCCAGGTGTGTGGCACGGTCCTCTGTGGCCAGTTTTTGCTGCCATGCTGCATCTAACTGTTGCTTCAGAGCCACTGCTTCTGCTTCTGCTTTCTCCCACCCTGTATGCAGAGCAACACATGATTAGCAACACATGCATGCCACCATGATTCTCTGAAACAATTAATTGCAAGCACTGCTGAAGGGTTAGTGAACTAGTGATATATACCACTGACAGCTTCTTCTGCAACTTTGACATGCTGCTTAACCAAGTTGTCTTTTGTGGTGATATCTGCGAGTGCATTGGCAAGCTGCTCACTGATGCTTTTTACTCTCTCCTCCGACTGCTGTCGCCTCATGTCATGGTTTTGCAGTACTATCCTTGGAGACACATCCTGTAACAACAACAAAAAAAAATTAGTAAGAAAAGACGTCATGAACACCCCAAAAAAATTACTTGCACCTATCAAACTCTCAACAAAGATTGGGATAATCAATGAAACATATTACCTTGAAACATATTCTGTTTCTCCGTTTGATACATACATGCATTTGCCTAGCTAGAATTTCCACTCAAAGTGCTTCTTCCCTAACAACAGAAGACAGAAATAAGTTCCTTTTTTCTGAAAACAGTCAGAAAAATTGAGTATACTGAGAGATTTGCACCTTTTGAGGCGAGATTTGCACTGAGAAATCACGATGATGTACATCCCATCTCTGCATCATCAACACCCCCTGCAATGCCCCCCACCCCAACCACCCCACATGTGCCTGTTGGAAGAAATCCATGGGGGAAAGTTTCTTCCTGTACATAATAATGAGATTTTCATGCTCACTCACATACATGGAAGACTGCAGCAAAACAGATTCATTGTAGATCATAGCTGAGCAAGTCCTTGAAGAAGCTACAGACAGATACATGAAATGGTGGAAGAAGAGCTTTCTTTTAAAAAAATTTACCAGGATTCATGATCAAGAGAGAGAAAGAAAAAAAACCCCATGAAGAAGAACCACAATCAGTGTCCCCAGCCAGACGTATATGGTCATGCAGAAAGACTGTGACATCATCACCCTGTGACATTGCAGAGTTCTTCAAACTGGAAAGACAAATCACATGTGATCCTTGCATGACATGTAGGGAGAGGGGTCTCGAGTCTCGAGCTCCCCAAGATTTAGAGTATATATCTCCAGGGTCACATATTGAGCACCGATGGAGATGCTCTTATTATGTTGCAGAAACCACAAGCAGAAGAACTTGGGAAATATAGCAGCAGCAGCAGCAGTACAGCAGGAGAGATGATGGATGATGCTCCTGAGACACAGACGACAACTTCTTAGCAAAATTGGGAAATGGGCTTGTTGTTGTTGTTGCTGAAGTACCTGTTGTCGATCTTCTACAACAGCAGCTGGTGAATTGAGAAAAGTTCCTCCTCCCTCATGAGGAGCAAAACTGTTGGTGGCGGCAACTTTCTCACTCGACTTTCTCTTCCATGGCCAACTACTTCGCCGTGAACTCTCTTTCTGTTTCTCCTTCTCCATTCTCACACTACTGCTTGCTTGCTTGTTTGTTTGTTTTGTTTGTTTGCTGATGATACCTCCTCAGTAGTAGTGATGGATCCTCAGTCTTGATCATAAGACTGGAATGATCCTCATGTGGTCATCAAACAGCATTATTGTTGGATCGGATTGGGAACTGGATTCTGTACTCCTTTCTCTTCCGATCCGCTTGCTTGCACTGGAGGTTTTGAGTGCACTCCTGATGAGCTGCAGGAATGAACAACGCTGAACTCTTGAGTACACCTCAAGTTCCCATCCTCTTCCTCCTCATTGTAGCTCAACAGCAACAAAGATTTTTCTCCTCTCCCTCAGGAGTGATTATATCTCAACTGAGTTCTCTCAAGAAATCCCCTTTCAGAGGCTCTTCTGGAACTAGCTAGACTGGGAATTTCTTAACATCCATTCTTCAAGATCAGCCATGACCATGGCCACAATCACCAGGAGACAACAACAACAACAACAACAACTGCTGCTGCTGCCACACCCTGGAACTGAAAAGTTTTTGCAGAAGAAACCGAAGAAGAAAAGAAGAAGAAGAAGAAGAAGACGAAGAAAAAGCACTGTCCAGTCTAGTTGAAGCTGGAACTCAGAAGCTTTGGAGCTCAAGAACTGGTACAGAAAGCTTTGGAGTTTCAAAAGCTTGGTTTTACAACACCCAACAACAATGCCACAAGTATGTGTTGTGCATGGGTGTATGTGTTGAGTGTGTGTGTGTGTGTGTGTGAGAGAGAGAGAGAGAGAGAGGAGGAGGAGGAGGAGGAGGAAAGAGGATGATGATGATGATGATACTACTGACACAAGCATCACACAAGCAACAACAACAACAACAAAATCCCAACTTAATTTTGTTGAAAATCTACTCCAAAAAAATTGCAGATCTCAATAGTCTTCATGGTGAGGTAAAATTATTTTAGTCTTCTTCTTCTTCTTCTTCTGACACTATTATCCCCCACACACAATCACCAGGTGACAACATTATTTTTTGCCATGCAACTGCAAATGCAATGCAGCCACTGTGTGTGTGTGTGTGTGTGTTTTTGTGTGTGTGTGTGTGTGTGTGTGTGTCTCTCTCTCTCTCTCAAGTAATTCTTTTGGGGGTGATTCCTGACAAACTAGGGTTTGTTGTCAGACTAATTTTCAGCAGGGTTTGTTTGTTTGTTTGTTTGTTTTTTTTCCCCCAATATTTGTGAGTAGTTTAGCCATAATATAGTTTAGTCAAATTTGGCTATGAACAGGATATGAAAGTTTTTTTTTTAAATTATAAAGTTTAAGATCCCTTCACATTTTTTGGGCTACAATTGCTAGAATCAAATAGAGAAATCTGGCCATATTCTAAAAATAACTGTAGTAGAAATCTGGCAACTAGAAAACCAAAACCAAAAACCAAAAAAAAAAAAAACCATGTACATACTTTTAGCCATTTTGAAATTTCTTTTAGCCAAATCTCTGAAATTTAGCCAGAAAAAAAGAAAAAAA
>Ga0116231_10005802_pt1 | contig 24091 bp, 25 predicted proteins | sample S1TSphgellanicum_2_FD_89695 | JGI IMG/M metagenome (GOLD analysis project Ga0116231, IMG submission 89695) | Host-associated microbial communities from peat moss isolated from Minnesota, USA - S1T2_Fd - Sphagnum magellanicum MG | ecosystem: Host-associated > Plants > Peat moss > Unclassified...
CCAGTCCAAGCGCCACTGGCCGACCATGTGCATTCCCCTTATCGTCGAGAAATCCGGTCACCACATCCTCCGCCATGCCGCTCGGCTTGCCGTTGCTGAACGGTACGAATATCACCTTGTAACCATTCAGAATTTGCCTGTCCCAACTGCCATGTTCTCCCACGAAGGCGCCTCCGCTGTAATGCGAGGGCAGCCCGGCCGCCGTATCGAACACCAGCCCCAGCGGTGCGACATGCGAGCTGAGCGCATAATCCGGCACAATTGCCTTCGCCACCAGGTCCGGCCGCTGCGGTTTTACGCGGGGATCGAGATGCTGGCCGTAATAGCTGTAGGGCCAGCCATAGAACCCACCATCCTTCACCGAGGTCATGTAGTCGGGAACAAGGTTGGGGCCAAGTTCGTCGCGCTCGTTCACCACGCACCACAAGGCGTGGCTTTGCGGCTCCCAGCTCAAACCATTCGGATTGCGCAATCCGCTTGCAAAAATCCGGTGCGCGCCGGTGGCACGGTCCACTTCCCAGATCGCTGCCCGCTCATATTCCGCGCCCATCCCGTTTTCGGTGATGTTGCTGTTGGAACCGACACCCACGTAAAGCTTCGTCCCGTCCGCACTGGCCAGCAGGCTCTTGGTCCAGTGGTGATCAATCGGCCCGCCGGGCAGGGGGGTCAGCACCGTCCCGGGATCACTGATTTTCGTCTCCCCTTCGGTATAGGGGAACCGCAGCAGCGCATCCGTATCGGCCACATAAAGATCGTTGCCCACCAATGCAACGCCGAAAGGGGAATGCAGATGATCCAGAAAAATGCTGCGCAGCTCAGGCTTGCCGTCGCCCTTGGAATCACGCAGTAGCGTAATCCGGTTGCTGCCGCTGGTCTGACCGTTCGAGGTCACGATCGATTCCATCCAGTTCATGATGATGTTTTTCGGCCGATGAACTGGCTCGATCGCGGGGCTTACCGATTCGATCACCAGCACGTCGCCATTCGGCAGCGTGAATACCGAGCGGGGATGTTCGAGCCCGGTAGCAAACGCGGCGATCCGCAAATCCGCCGGCACTTTCGGCGTCTCTCCGGTCTTCCAGCCGATGCCTGGCGCCAGCTTCATCGGCGGCACCAGATATTGCTGCGGCTCCGGCAGCACCGGATTGGACCCGATCTGCGTTTTTATGTCGAAATCCTCTGCGCCGGCGGCGCCGAGGCAAAGCAATGCGGCACCGGCAAAAACCAGGCGCACGGCGCGTTTGGTGGCATGCGCTCTCATGGGCGAAGTCCCGTATATTGAACGGCGGAAGGCGTGCGGATAACTGTGCCCGAGCCTAGCCAGGCTGTGATGACGATGGCGAGCACAGTCATTGCCGAAAGGATCAATCCTTCCGGCACCACGCCAGTCCACGCGTCGCGGCTGTGCACGAAATTGTTCAGAATGGCGAGCGCCAGCACGATCGGGCTGCCAATCACCAGTGGCCACGAAACCCGCAGCTTTTGTGCCCGGCGGTCAATCATGAAAGCGACGCACCCAGCCAAAGCCGCGCACACGCCCAGCACCGCGCCGGTCGCAAGTAGCCAGTCCGAAAAATCCGACCAGAATATGTCGGCGCTCCGCGCATAGAGTCCGTCGGTCACCAGGGCGCAGCAAAAGCAGGCCACGGGGAAGGAGGCAAGGATACGAAAGATCGGGTGCCCTGCAATGCGCACGGTCGGCCCGTAAGTGTCGCTGTTCATCGGGTGATCCTGTAGCCGGGGCCGCCTGCGCGGCAATAACCCTGGCACCAACGGCGCGCTACGAACCCGGTTGCCTCAACACCAAACTTTCCGCCGGCAGACCCCCGTTGAACGAACACATCTTGCCCGTAGGATGCGCGAGCGGAGCTTAACTCGCCGACCTACCGTAGGGTGGGCTGCTGGCCAGCCCACCACCTCCGCGCGGCGCGAATCCTGCCGTGCACAAGGTAAGGAGGCGGTCGTGCCGCACAGCGAAAACAAACAGAAAGAATCTTCTTTTTCTGAAGAAAAAGAAGCAAAAAGACTTTTATTGCTGCGCTGCTCCCACGATCGCAACTACGCCGCCTTGCGCTGCGCGTCGCTGGCGAGCGCCAACGCTGTCGCCGTGCCGCGCAGGCGATGAATGCTGGTCTCGATCGCCGCCAGCATCACCGGCGTCTGCGAAACCAGCTCGGCCGGCAGGCGCACCGTCTCCCCCCGCAACACCGAGGCTGCCAGGCTTTCCGCTTCGCCTTGCAGGCACTCTGCCAGGCTTGCTAGGCCGTTCAAGCCAGCGAGCCCGATCCGGTCGGTGGCGGCATAAGTCTCCGGCGCCGCCGCAAGCCGTGCCACTTCAGAGGCCGCCTGGCTCGCCCGACTCAATGCCGCTTCCTGCGCCGCCGCGCTCTCCAGCAAGCGCTGCACCGCGCGCTGCACGGTTTCGGTCGCTGCCTCTAATTCTTTGGAAGCGATCTGCGCGGATTGCTCAACATACGCGCCCGCCGCTTGCCGCGCAGGCGCGTCAGTCAACGCCTCGGCCGCCTCTGCCAGCCGTTCCCCTATCTGCTCGTTCCGCTCCAACAATCCCGCAATGCGCTCCCCCTGTCCCGCCAGCCTCGCCTCCAACTCCCGCGCTACCGGATCGGCCGACACAATAGCCGGCGCCAGCGCCGCCAGCGTCTCGGCCCGCTCCAGCAGGGCAGCCAGCCTCTCGGACTGCACTGCGATCCCAGCCACAACCTCCCGCTCTGCCGCTCCCAAACCACGGTCCATATCCGCGGTAGGCGAGGGCAGGGACGATGCAAGTTGCTCCACCCTGTCCAACCATTCAGCCTGCCGCTCGGTCAGCAAATCCATGAGAGCCTTCACCTCCCGCGCCGACGGGTCTGGCGGCGATATCGCCTCCGGAACCTGGGAAGGCAGTTTTTCGAGCGCCAGGCCCAGCAATTCCAAGGCGCTTCTGATCGCCGCCTCCGCCTCGTGTGCCGAAGCGACAAACCCCGCTGCCACCGCGGCGCCAAGCTCAGCCGCATCGCCCCGCAACTGCGCCGCTGTGGCCGCCAGCGCCGCGACCTCCGCGGGCAGCGCGCTCAGGCAGGCCTCGGCGCGACCTGCCAGCGCATCGAGAAGGCTCGCCATATGGTCAGCCTCCTGTGCACGCAGGTGCTCATCGGCTGCCGCGCTGTCAAACTGGGCCGTCTCTGCCGACGCAAGAACCGCCTCCAGCTGGCCGGTCAGCGCACCCACCCGCTCCACAAGCGACGGCAAGTGCTGCGCCCCGGCAGTTTCCTGCGCGCCGCTTTCCGCTCGGGATCGGGTCGCGCTCAGCAGAGCGGCTGTTTCCGCGGCCAGGGTCTTTGCCACTTGGGTCAGTGTGCCCGCCTGGGCGCTGGTCTCCCGCGCAAGGTGCACGGCCACCTCGCGCAGCCCGTCTTTGATCGCCGGCAGGGCATGGGCCGCATCCACGATGGCCCCGGCACCCGCCTCCAGCCCTGCCTGAAAAAGTTCCGCCCGCCCCGCGAGCCGCGCGCCCACACTGTCCGCCGTCTGCCAAAGCCGGCCGGCCAGCGACTCGCTCACGGCCTCCGCATGGGTCTCCAGCCGCGTCCGCATGGCATCGGCGCCTTCGCTCAATCTTGCGCCCATGGCATCCGCCACCTCGCCCAAATTTCCGGCCAGGCTCTCGCACAAACCCTTGGCACTAGCCTCCAACCGCGCCGAAAGCGCCTCCGCCGCCTCCTTCACCGCAGCGCCGGAGGCCGCATCCTGGCCCATCTGCTGCAAAAGATGCGCGGAGGCCGCCTCCAGCAACTGCCCAACCGCCGGCAGATCGTAAGCGACCTTGTCGGCACGCGCGATGAGGTCCTCCAGCTTCGCCGCCTGTCCGATCGAGAGATTGCTCAACTCGCCGAGCAGGTCGGCGCCGCCACTTAGTTCGCCCAGAACCGGCTGCAGCGAAGCGGCAATCCGCCCCGGCACCGCGCCCGCTACGTCATCCAGCCTGTCCTCGAGCCCGGCGATAACGCCCTGCAAAGCTTGCGCCGCATCCTCGGCCTGCGCCGTCAATCCGGAGGCGGCACCGGCATAATCCGCCATAAGAATACCGATCTCGGCAAGCGGCGCCACACCGGATTCCACCCGCAAGGCAGCGTCCTCAACCGCCTCCAGGCCGCGCGCCTCCATCGCCTGCAGCATTTCTGTAAGCCGCCCTGGCAGCGCCTCAACCCATTGTTCCAACTGCCCCGCCATGCTGGCCGCCGCATGCAGCCGCGCCTCCGCGGCGCCCACCGAAGCCTCCAGCCGGCCCTCCGCATCCCGCGCCGCGGCCCCAAGCCGGTCCACCGCAACCGACGCCTGGCGCACCGCCTCCGAAGCTTCCCCGCTCGCCACCTCCGCCAATTCCTGCGCCAATCCGCTACCTGCGCCGGCCGCCGCGCCACCGCCCTCCAGCCGTCGCCTGATCTTCTTCAGTGTTTCCCGCAGCTCCTCGGTCTCCTCCGACTGGCGCCCGCGCGCTGCCAGCCCAGCCAGGCAAGCGACCAACGCTACACCAAAAGCTACCGAAACCGCGACCAGCCCAGGCACCACAAAACGCGGCAGTACCTCTTGCGGCGGCGGCGGCAGTCGCCGTGCCGCCTCCAGCCCGGCGATCGCCGCATCGATCCGGCTGGCGATGCCGCTCATCACCAGCGCCGGCGGCATGTCGCCCTGGTGACGCTCTTCCGCCGCCAAAACCTGATCGAGCTGCGCCCGCGCCGCCGCCAGGCGTTGTGGATCGGGGCTGCCGTCCAGCGCATCCCGCAAGGCCCGCAACGCATCGAGCTCTGCCGGATGATCCGGCCGCGTTAACACCGCGAAAATGTCGTTCGCCGCGACCGGGCCGCGCTTGGGCGCTTGCTCGGCCCGCAACGGGAAGCTGGCGCAGATAGCAAGTAAGAAGAAAGCAAGAATCTTCTTTTCTGAAGAAAAGAAGCAAAAGACTTTTACTTTCTGCGCTGCGCCCAGTTTGCCGCCAAGCCTCAATCTTGCCGCAGGCGAGAACATAAAAGTCTTTTGGTTCTTTTCTTCAGAAAAGAACGCCTTTCTTACTTCGCGCATCCCACCGCCCTCATATCAGCCGCCCGAGAGGGCCGAGATCCAGGTTCAGGCTCTCCGGCGCGATCTCCATGCGGGTGCATAACTGCAGCACCGCCTCCCGTGCCGCCATCAGCGTGCCGCCCAGTGCCTCGGCCTGCATGGCATCGATCGTTCCCGCCTCCATCCGCCGCACCGCCTGGCTCTCCATCAGCCGCCGCAAGAACTCAACCAGTGTCAGCACCAGGCGGCACAGATCGCGCTCCACCGCCGCCGGATCGATCTCCACCCGCGCCACCACGCCCGGCTGGCCGGCCAGCGCCGCGCTCATGGTGGCGCCACCAGCAGACGGGCCGCGCTGTCCACCGAGGCTACCAGCGCCCGCAGCCCCACATGCACAAGATCGACGCCGGCGACGGAAAGAACCAGCGTTCCGTCCAGCACCACGCCGGTATCCAGCAGCCGATCGAGCACATCCACCAGCGCTTCGGAGCGGCCGGCGGCCGGCAGCACCTCATGCATCGCCGGCCTCCTGCCAGGCGGCGCGCGCGAAAGCATAGGGCGGCCATGGCCCGGTCACGCGCAGCGCAAGCCCGGTGCCGTCGAACAGCTCCGCACCGATCGCCGCGAGCCGGCCCGCCAGCCCCGCGTCGCGATCGGCCAGCAGGCTCCAGGCATAGCCCGCTTGGCCGCTCTCCCGGCGCACTGCGAAGGCTTCGGCTGCCAGCCTTTCCGCGAGCCTTGCCGCCGCCGCGTCATGGTGCCGCGCCCGCGCCTCCTCCCGCGCCCGCGCCAGCCGGCGCTCCAGCAGAAAACCGGTGCCCGGGCCTGCCGCATGGGCCGCTTCAGCGAGGGCTTTCAGGCCCGGCTCGTGCGCTTCCAGCCAGGCTTCATGGGCAAACGGATCCTCGATCAAGGCGAGTGCCCATTCCTGCCTGTCCGCCACCGCCTCCAGCGTCTTGCGCAAGGCCCCCCCCTCACTCGCCATCCAGGCCCGCAACGAGGCCTCCGAGGCGAATAGCGTGCCGAACCCCAGAGGCAGGCACGGCCCGGCCTGCGCCGCCAGCGCCACGATGCGATGATGCGCCTCGGCGCATTCCGCCACCCAACCCGGATCGGCCGCGCGGCTTTGCGGATGGTTGGGCTCGAACAGGCAGCGCGGCACCGTGCTCACCAGCGCGGCCAGCCCCGCCATCTCCAGGCTGCCTACGCGTGATCCGACGAGGATCGCCGCCGCCTCCGGAAGGGTCCCGCCGCCGCCCGGCAGCACGGCATAGACGTAGAGGGCATCAGGCTGGGGCAGGGGGGCGATCGCATTCATTGTAGCATCTCCAGTGAGGCGGATGGCACATGCAGGCGCAGCGCACCGCGCCGCTGCAGCGCCTGGAGTGACCATGGCTCTTCGGCGGCGCCCGCAGGCAGCAGCCCGCGCAGCAGCCGGAAAGCGGCATTCGCCTCGCGGATCGGCGCAGCCTCCTCCGCCCCATGATCCGGATGCAGCCGTGCCGCGCATGCATGCCAATGCCGCCGCAGCGACCCCGCATCCACCCGATCCGGCAATCCCAGCATCCGCCAGGCCTGCGCCACGTCCTGCGGCGCGGCGCGTTCCACCCGCACCGCCGCGAAACTGATCGGCGGCAGCGGCCCGCGCAGATCGGCGGAGGCCCCCGCGGCGATGTCAGGATCAAGCCCGCTCAGCGCAGTCTCCAAAGCCGCCTCCCCAGCGGCCGGCAGCAAAACGGTAAAACCCGTCTCGGTGATCCCTGCCCCGGCGGGCTTCACGGCGCGCGCCACCCGGGCCAGAGCTGCCTGCAGCGCCCCCTCCCGCAGCGCACGCTCGCGGCCGAGTGCCGCGCCCACCGCCTCCGCCAGTCCCGCCCGGCCGGTGCCCGCCGACGCCACCCGAATCTCGTCGCGCCGCGCCTCCAGCACCGGCTCCGCCAGCCAGCGCAGCACCACATCCCATTGATGATGCATGCCAAGCACCGCCAGCGCGTCGCCGATCGGCCCGGCCGCGTCGGCCAGCAATCCGGGCAGTTTCGCCCGCTCGCACAGGTTGCGCGCCGGATCTGCCGGCAGGAACGCGCCCTCAAGGCACGCAATCTCCAGCCGCCGTTGCACGCCGAACAGGGCGCTGATCGCCGCATCCCGCTTCCGAATCTTGCGCTCGCCACCCCGATCCGCCTGGTACAGCGCGCAGACGGCGTCGGCGCGCTCGGCCGAAACCGCAGGCCCCGGCACCTCCGCAAGCGCTGCTTGCAAGCGCGAAGCGGCCTCCGCCGCCGCAAAACCAAGTAGCCTCACATGCTCCGCCATGATCGCCCCTCCGCGTGCTGTTTCAGAGCCGCGACTAAATCCGTGTTTTCGAGAACCACCGACGCAGCCAGGGCGTCCCTGCCGTGCCGCTCCAGCGCCGACAGCGCCGCCAGCCGGCACAGCCCGGCAATATCGGCGCCGACAAACCCCTCCATCCCGGCCGCGAGCCCAGCCAGGTCGACGCCTGTGCCGAGCCGCATCCGCCCCGCATGAAGCCGCAACGTGGCCTCCCGCGCCGCGGGCCCGGGCAGCGGGATCTCCACCACAAGGTCGAACCGGCCCGGCCGCAGCAGCGCCGGATCGATCCGGTCCGGCCGGTTGGTGGCGCCCACCACCATCACCCCGCCCGGATCGCTCACCCCGTCCATCTCGGTCAGCAATTGCGCCACCATGCGCTCCACCGTCGCGCCATCGGCACCGCCTCGGCGCCCCGCCACCGCATCGATCTCGTCGAAAAACAGGATGCAGGGGGCGGCCATCCGCGCCCGCGCAAACAGGTCGCGCAGCGCCCGCTCGCTCGCCCCCTGCCATTCCGAGAGCAGTTCCGGCCCGCGCACGGAGATAAAATTCGCCGCCGCCTCGTTCGCCAGCGCGCGCGCCAGCAGCGTTTTCCCCGTGCCCGGCCGCCCATGCAGCAGAACGCCGCGCGGCGGCTTGATGCCGAGGGACGCGAACAAATCCGGCCGCGCCAGCGGCAGCAATATGGCGCGCTCCAGCACGCCGCGCAGCGCATCCAGCCCCACGACATCGCTCCAGCGTGCATCCGGGATGTCCACAAACACCTCGCGCAGCGCGGTCGGCGTGATCCCCTTCAGCGCCGCGGTAAAATCCCCCATGCCCACCTCGAGCACGGCGAGATCCTCTGCCGAGACCGAGGCCCCGCCGGCGCGCCGGATCGCCGCAATGGCCGCCTCCCGGCAGAGTGCCGCCAGATCGGCGCCGACATAGCCATGCGTCGCCGCCGCCAGTGCCGCCAGATCGGCGTCGGCTGCCAGCGGCATGGCCCGCGTATGCACGCCCAGTATCTCCGCCCGCCCCTGCCGATCCGGCGGCGCCACCCTGATCTCCCGGTCGAACCGCCCGGGCCGGCGCAGCGCCGGATCGATATTGTCGGGCAAGTTCGTCGCCGCCAGAACCATCACCTCGCCGCGCCCGGCCAGCCCATCCATCAGCGTGAGGAGTTGGGCGACGATCCGCCGCTCCACCTGCTTCTCGCCGCTCAGCCCCTCACGCTTCGGCGCGATGGCGTCGATCTCGTCGATAAAGATGATGCAGGGCGCCTTTGCCCGCGCCGTCTCGAACATTTTTCGGAGCTGCTGCTCGCTCGCCCCGTAAAAGCGGTCAACGATCTCCGGGCCGTTGACCGCGATGAAGTGTGCGCCCGTCTCGCTCGCCACGGCGCGCGCGATCATCGTTTTGCCGGTGCCGGGCGGACCGCTCAGCAGAACGCCCTTGGGCGGCGAAATACCCAGGCGCGCGAAGGCCGCGCGGTTCTTCAGCGGCAGTTCCACCACCTCGCGTACCCGTTCTACCACCGCGCCCAGCCCGCCCAGATCTTCGTAGCGCACGGTTTCACCCACCGGCGCTGGCGCCGGACTGAGCTCGATCCGCGTGGCGGAACTCCCCAGTGCAGGCCCGGCCGGCTCCAGATGCTGCACGCAGAATTCCATCTCGCCGCCATCCACCAGCGGCAGGCGGAACCAGTCCCCCTGGGATAGCGGCACGCCTTCCAGCGCGCGCGCCAGCATGGTGGCGGAAAACCGGTCCGGCCCGGAAAGCCGCGCCATCCGCGCCACGGGAGGTGCCGCCATCGCCTGCACGCGCACCGCCTCGCCCACCGAAACGCCGGCATTGCGCCGCAAGGTGCCATCGATTTGCAGCACACCCCGCCCGCGCAGCGCCGGCGGCAGCGGCAGCGCGCGCGCATGCGCCCGCCGCGCGCCATCGATGGCGAGGAGCGCCCCCGTCTCCGCGCCGAGCCGCGCCAGGTCGGCCGGGTCGATGCGCGCGATCCCCCGGCTCGCATCCTCCGGCTGGGCCACCGCTATGGTCAGGCTCAGCGCGGTCATGGCGGTGGTTCCTCCCGCACCGCACTCTGCCCCTGCTCGATCTCGGCAAGCCGGGCCAGCAATTCGGCCTCGCGCGCCTCGAAACCGGCCTCGTCGATGTCGCCCGCGTTCAATTGGCGTTCCAGCGCCAGCAATTCGGCCTCGATCGCCGCCGGATCGGCCATCTCGCGTGAGGCCGCCTCGGCAATCTGCCGCGCGAGCCAGCCCAGGCCGCGCAACGGCCCGCTGATCGGCAGCCCGAACGTGTTGCCCAGGATACCCATCAGGCCGCTCCCGCCTGTGAACTGGGCGATGCGGTCAGCCAGCCGGCCTGGAGGGTTACGAAATTGAACGGCGGCACCGGCCCCACATAGCGAAACTCAAGCCGGTCGCCGCTTCTTTCGGCCAGCCGCGCCACCGCCGCATCGAAACCGGCTTCCGCCGCGCGCGGCACCAGGAAGGCGTGATTGAGGATCATATCCTCATCATGCGCGCGCAACGATTCATGGCGCTCGGCCAGCGGCACCAGCTCCGCCAGAATGGCGCTTTGTTCGGCGTCCCGCCGCCCGGCCAGAGCTGCTTCCACCCGCCGGCCAAGTTCGATCCGCTCGTAATAGGTTTCGCCGGCCGGCCGCATCTGCAGCCGGTCCCGCATCGCGCGCAAGCCCGGGTCGCGCTCGACGATGTCCGAAAAGATGCTCTCCTTGCGCCAACTCGCCTTCAGGCCAAGCTCGACCCTCCCCTCGATGCCGCGCAGCGCATCCCGGAATGCCGCCCGGTTGCCGGCAATGCAGCCGCGCAAGGCCGCTTCGTTTGGCGCGATGGTGCCGAAGCGCAGCGGCAGGATGGTCGCATGCGTCATCGCCCGCTCCAGCACACTCGTATGGTCCAGCATATTGCGCCGGCTGCGCGGGATTGGGGCGGACGGCCCGGCGCTTATCAGTGCCGCCAGATCGCCCGCCAACAGCAGGGCAATAGTTTGCGCGCCGATGCCGGCGCCGAGAGACGTGGCCCATGCCCCCGCCGCTTGCGCCGCCAGCACGCCATAGACATAGACGGGCGTTCCCATCAGCCGGCCGCCCGATCGATGCGGATTTCCAGAATCCCGTTGCGGCAACTCTGTAGAAGGCTCGCGGGATCGACCGCCGCCGGCAGCTGCACCGTCTTTGCGTAAACTGGCCCGAGCGGGGCCTCCCCCGCCCCCGGTCGCGTTTCAATCCGCAGCGTATCTCCTTCGAGTGTGCAGATCACATTTTCCGAGCTGGCGCCGGGGAGTTCCGCCACGATCCGGATGCTGCCGGCCTCCTCGAATACATCGACGATCGGCGCGCGCGCGGCCGGCTTGCGCGCCGCATCCGCCTTGGGCGGAATATCCCCGAACGGCTCCGCCTTCACCCCATCCAGCCCGACACGCATCGTGTATCCGAACACCATGCGCCCTTCCTTGCCGCCAAGCGTGAACGGAACCTCGCCGCCCGCATCCCCCTGCCGAACCGATCCTGCAGCCTGTACCACCTGTTCGAAAACATCCTTGAGATGGCCGAGAATGTCCGAAGCCGTACCGCCCAGAGCGGCGATAGTCGCGCTTTCCGGCTCGCCGCCGCGCGCCCTTTCGCTGAGCAGGCGCGCGATGCTTTTTGGCCGTTTCTGCATCTCTAATGCGCCTTCAAAAGGAAGTAAGAATGTTCTTTTCTGAAGAAAAGAACCAAAAGACTTTTATTTTCTGGCTGCGCCCCACATGCGTTCCCTTGCACCCAGCTTGGGGCAGGCGAGGACATAAAAGTCTTTTGCTTCTTTTCTTCAGAAAAGAAGACCTTGCTTACTTCCTTGCTCAACCTGTTCACCGCCCTAGCCTCTTGCCACAGGCAGCGCCTGCTCCAGCCGCGCCAGCCGCTCCGACAACGACGCATTTTCCGCCCGCAGCTTGGCCGCATCGGCGCTCAGCATCGGGTCGGTTTCCCACCAGCGAATGCCGAGTTCCAGCGCGCGATCCACCGAGCACACCACCAGCCTGATCCGCACGGTGAGCAGCTCGACACCCACCAGGCTCACGGCCACATCGCCGGCCACCACAATGCCCTTGTCGAGAATACGCTCGAGCACATCGGCCAGGCCCGAACCCGCGACGGAATGTTGCATCGTCATGTTGAACCTCGCTTCAGCCTTCCGTCTGCTGGTTGCGCACGAACCGGCCGGTGCGGTGCCAATTCTGAATATTGCCGTCCATATCGAGCGAAACCTCGAAACTCGCGAGCAGGTCGTGGGTGCGGGGGATCGACCGGTGTTCCAGCATGTCGATCGCCACACTCCAACCGGTTTCCGCCCGATCCAGCCGGCTCACTGTCTCGGGTGCGAGGCCGGTTATGGCCTCCATCTGCTTTTTCGTGCGCGCGATCAGTTCGGTCATGGTCATGGGACCTCTCCGTTACTCGGGGAGAAACGAGCGCCGGCGTGGCGGCAATGGCCGCCGCAAGCCCGGCACGGGTTTGCTCTCGCTGGCGGCGCCATAATCGCCGCCAGGCATCGCCATGCGATGGCGCCGCGTATCCATATCCGGCGGATCGGCGGCACGCGCCGGCGCGAACGACACCCCGCCGATCTGCCGCGCCCTTTGCAATTCCGAAGCTGCCTGAACGAAATCTTGGATGTCCGGCGATGGCCGCAGGGCGGGATCTATCTGGTCCATGCGCTGTGCGAGCTGCCCCATGCGCGACTGCACAATTTTCATGGCGCCGGACGCAGCATCCAATTGCCGCCGCAGAAGATCGAGCTGCCGCGCCAGCCGCGCCCGCCGTTGCGCCAGCAGAGCGAATTCCGCGGCCACACTTTCCAGCTGCCCGCCCCTTGCATCGCGCCGGTTCAGCCGTGTTACCGCCGGCCTTGCGGAGAGCAATCTCAGTTTCATGGCGCGGCTCCCTTCGCCCCGCGGCCGCCGGTTGCGGGGCAAAAATGATCGATCAGCTTCTGCAACAGCGCGCGATGCTGCGGATCCGGCAACCCATCCGCCGCCGGCTTCAATTTCGCGCCGAGAACATCGAGGCATAGCTGCACGAAACGCGCATCGTCGCAGCTGACGCGCATGCCGCCGCGGGCCGCGAGATCCGCGATCATCAGCGCCGCCCGCAAGGTCGGGCGTTGCGCATATTCGCGCGAGGCCCGGAAATCCCTGACGATATCAACGATCTTCGCCGCATCATTGGCGGCCAGCCCGGAGCGGTGGCGCACGATGGCGATCTCCGCCGGACGGTCGAACCCCTCAAGGTCGATCGTCACCATACGGTCGAGCAGCGCATCCTGCGCCAGATGCGTGCCGACATGATCGAGCGGGTTGGAAGTGAAGATCGCCCGGAAATCCGGGCTGACCTTCACGTAGGATTCGCCGCGCCCGGCTTTCGGCAGAACCAGGATGCGCTCCTCCAGCACCGTCAGCAGAACATTGTTCGCGGTGGGTGGGGCGCGGTTGAATTCGTCATAGACCAGCGTGCAGCCTTCCAGGCAGGCCACGGTCAGCGTACGATCCAGCCACACCGACTCCGTTTCGCTCTCCACCTTCATCACGCTGGAAATATAGCGATCCACCACCCGCCGGGTGCGCGTGCCGCCTTCGCTGCCGACCAGATGCCGCGTATCGAAACTCGCATCCCCCACCAGCAGCATCACCGGCCGCTTCAACTGGTCGGCCAGCCGCAAAGCGAGCGTGGTTTTGCCGCTGCCGGCGGGCCCGCGCAGATGCAGTGGGAAACCCGATTGCAGATAATGCAGCGCGCGCGGTTCCACCGCGGCGAGCGTAGCCGAGGGCTGTTCGCTGGCGCGCTGCACCACGGCCAGCATCGGATCCTCCAGATCCGCGCCACCCGGCAATCCACGATCGATCAATGTTGGGCGTTGTGCCATGCGGTTTCAGCCTCGGTTCATTTCGATGGAGCGGCCGCGTTGCCATGCGGCACGCAGAGCCGGATAGGCCGAGCCGGGCAGGCTCCATCCGGCGAACAACTCGCACACCGCGATCAGCCGCGGCTTCAGCGCCGCCCAGAATGTTTCGGCACATGGATCGGGCGGGTCCGGCAGTGGCGGCAAGGCCTGCCAGCCTTCCCTTGCCGCCAGCGCCGCGGCGGCGATGTCGCAATGCGGCTGCCATTCCACAAAAGCGACGCGGCCGATCGCGGCAAACCCACAGACCGAGGCGAACGGGTCTGCCAGCGCCGCCGCAATGCCGAGTTCGGAGGCCATTTTCCGCGCGCAGGCGGCAATGCAGCGCGCCACTGCCTCGGGTTCCGCGGCGCCGGCCGCAATCGCCAGCCCATCCTCCCAGCAGAGATAGGGCGTATCCGGCGCGCCATGGCGCGGCAGCAAACCGAACACGAAGGCGTGGGCGGGAAATGCCGGCGCCGGCCCGCCCAGCAACGCCAGCGCCAGGTTGCGCCAAAACACAGCAAACGCCTCGAAGGCCCGCCCCATATCCGGCTGCAGCACAATGTCCGGCCGCTCCCCGTCATGCAGAACAATACGGCACGGCAGGCCAACAAGCCGGCGCAACTGGCCCGGCAATGTCAGTTCCACACTGCCGCTGCCCTTGCCGGCCGTTCTGATCTGACGGGTGCCCAAATCCATCGAAAAAAGCCGACTTCCCCTCGCCCGGACCGGAATGCCCCGCGCTAGCAGCAAAACTAGCAGCGAGTTGCAAACGAAACGTTAAAGGAACAAACAAGCGGGCCAGAAAGATGGTTTGGACAGAAAATACCGAGGTGAGCCTGGGCGTTTCAATTGATGCCGACGGCGGAAATTCTTTCTTAACTTATTTGGCTGAAGCGCGCCCCAAAAAAATCCACCCACCGCGCATTTTCCTCTTCAGCCATTCACTATCCGACAACACTCATCGCCCATGGTCCGCCCCGCACGATCGCTCGATCCCCGGGGCCGGGCGGGTTCATCGAAGGGTAACAGAATGCGAGATCTGCACGCAGCGATACGGAACCAACCGCCTGCGGAACATCCCTACGATTGGGATCCATTGCACATGCCGGGATCCATTCAATCCTACGGCGTGCTGCTCATCGCCGACCCACACACCCGCGAAGTGCAATTCGCCAGCGCCAACGCCACCGATCTGCTCGGCATCAAGCCGGCCGATATCATCGGCTCCAGCTACCTCCAGCTCTGCGAGTCCGAGCGGGAGCGGCGCGCCATGAAGGATGGCATCGCGGCCGACACCATCCTGTTCCCCAACCCGCTGCGCCTGACCGTGAAGGGCCGCGCCTTCGATGCGGTGTTCCACAACCACGAGGGCCGGCATTTCATCGAGATCGAACCGGCCGACTCCGCCGGCGCCAGCTATGCCGAAATGAGCGACCGCGCCGTCGAGGACATGTTCGAGCCTGCCTCCGTCGAGGAACTCTACCAGCGTGCCGTGCGCGTGGTGCGCAACGTTACCGGCTTCGACCGTGTCATGCTCTACCGTTTCGACGCCCGTTATAACGGCCAGGTACTGGCGGAATCCTCGCGCGAGGGCATCGGTTCGTTTCTCGGCCTGTTCTTTCCATCATCGGATATCGGTGCCCGCGTGCGCGAGCTTTATCTGAAAAATTTCACCCGCTATATTCCGGATATCGCGGGGCAATCCTTTCCGCTGATCGGCGCGCACGGGCCTGGCGGCGGCGCCGGAAGCTCCACCCCGATCGATCTCAGCAACGCCAATCTGCGCGCGGTGCAGGCTTGCCATATCGATTATCTGAAGAACATGGGCGTCAAGGCCTCCATGTCGTTCAGCATCAACGTCGATAACCGCCTCTGGGGCCTGTTCGCCTGCCATCATTACGCGCCGCGGCTTGTTACGTATGAACAGCGCGTCATCTGCGAACAGACGGCGATGATGTTTATCTTCAAGCTCAACACAATGAATTCCGCCGCGGCAAGGCTGGCCCAGCGTGGCCGCTTCGTGCAGCAGATCGGCCGGTCGCTGACGGTCGGAGCGGCGCTCGCCCGCCGCATAGACGCAATTGAAGGCGCGTTCACCAGCCTTGATGAGCGTGCCGCCGCCCGCCCCATGCTGAATGGCGCGCTCGCCGCCATCCATGCCGAGACCAGCTGGCTTTTGTCCGATGCATCCGCCGAAAACCATCGCTCTACCAAGGTTACCGCGCAGCAGCAGATGCTGCTCGATCTGGTAGAGGCCGATTCGGCCGCCATCGTGCGCCACGGCCGGGTTACCACCATCGGCGACGCGCCGGCCGATATGTCCGTGTTCGCCATCGCCTCCATGTTCGGCCGCGAATTGCCCGATCTCGGCCACGGCAATCTACCCATTTTCGCAACCGACAATCTCAGCCTCTTTGCACCGGTTGCGGAAGAAATCAAGGATCGTGCTGCCGGCATGCTCGCCGCCTCCTTGTCCGATGATGTGCCGGCCTACCTGATCTGGTTCCGCAAGGAGCAGATTGTGCACGCGACCTGGGCCGGCAACCCGGCCGATGAGGCGCTATCGGCGGGTGCCACCAGCGCCAATCCGCGCGCTTCCTTCGCCGCCTGGAAAGCCGATATCCGCAATCTCTCGCGCCCTTGGGTGTTGGAAGATGCTGAAATAGCCTACGATCTCATCGGGCTGATCCGAAGCGCGGAAGGTGCGGCGCCGCTGCGCGCCACGGAGCCGGTGCTGCCGGCGCAATCCGCCCTATGGCCCGCGCCGCGCCCCGCGGCGCCTCTGCCGCAAAGCCTGGTGCCACCAAGCCTGGCGCAACAGACGCAATCTTCCACGTCGCGGCGGGTGATCCGGGTGGGCCAGCTATGATCCTTCGCCCCATTCATCGGCCCTTCACATCATCACACTGGAACCGCGCATGAGCAATTTCGAAGTCACCCTGACCGCCTCGGAACTCGCCTCCATCCTGGCGACCAAGGGCACGCTCGACAGCAAGGTCAGCCAGGTATTCAAGGAAAAAGGCGAGAAGGCGCTGGAGATGAAGGCGCCGCAGGTGACCATCGATTTCAAGAATCTGGCATCGCTCGATTCGTCGGCCGCCGGCATGCTGATGTTCTTCAATTACGCGGCAAAAACCAAGGGCAAGCAGATCAATATCAGCAATGCGAGCCCCGGTGTGCTGCAGGTGTTGAACCGCGCCAATCTCGGCAAACTCGTCACCATTCGCTGAGGGGCGCCATCGTGTCTCAGATCGACATCCAATCCGTCACCACCGCGCCGGTGCCGTTGGCCACGCCACCCCTGCTTGCGCGCCTGCGCATGGAAACGCGGGCGGCGCATGACCGGCTTGAACATATCCCGCAACTCTCCTGCCTGCTATCGCCCAATCTCACCACCCATGCGTATCTTCAGGCCTTGCGCAATTTGCACGCATTCCACGCCGGCATGTGGGCCACCGTGCCGGATCTGCTCAGCGGCTTGCTTGCGGAATATGGCGCGGAGGGCGGCGATTTCACCCCAAGCGATGACGGATTGCGCGCCTTGGCCGACGACCTCGCCTGGTTCGGCGCAACGCCGCTGCCGAACATGCCCGCGCCGGGCACGGTGAATGACGCCGCTTCCGCCCTGGGCGCCATCTACGTGGTTGAAGGATCGGCGCTGGGCGCGCGTGTTATTGCCCGCGCGGTGTCGGTATCGCTGGGCGTGACACAAGGGCGGGGCGGCAGCTTCTTTTGCGGCGCGACCGCGGATGCCGCGCGCCTGCGCTGGCGCCATTTCGCCGCCGCGCTCGACTGGGCAGAGACGCGTCTTGGCGAGGCCGGCTGCGCCCGCGTGACCAGGGCGGCCATCGCGGTTTTTGCGAGGCTGGAGCAGGCGTTTGTGCAATCGGCTTCGACCCCGCAAGAAGCCCGCGCCTTATCTTCCGCGCACCTCTCATCCACGGCGCATGCCGCCCGGATCTTGAACTGAAAGGACCCGACATGCTCGAGTCACTGGTCGCTGGCACAGACAGCAATTATGCCAGGCTGAGATCGCCGGGCCGTATCCAAGGTTTCGGCACCATGCTGACCCTGCACCCGCGCACCTTGCGGGTGCTGAGCGCCAGCGAGAATGTCGGCACCGAACTTGCCATTTCCCACACCGATGTTCTGGGCCGGCCGCTTTCGGATATGATTGGCCCGGCGGAGTCGGTGGCGGAGTTGCGCGAAGCGGTCGCAGCCGAATATCCCACTTTTCAGAACCCGCTGCCTGTGGAAATTTCAGGCAGGCGCTTCGATCTTGTGCTGCATGCTCATGACGGGCTGATTTTCGCCGAGTTGGAACGGCTGGCCCCCGGCGCACCCAGCCGCGCGGACCAGGACCGGCTGAACGAGGCCGCCATCATGGGCATGATGGTGCCCGACACGCTGGAAGCGCTGTTCGCAACGGGGCCGCGCGCCATCCGCGAGGCCACCGATTTCGACAGGGTTCTGCTCTACCGTTTCGATGAAGCCTATCGCGGCCAGGTGGTCGGCGAGGCGCTGCGCCCGGGCATCGACAGTTTCATGGGCCTGTTCTTTCCGGAAGCCGATATCGGCGCGCCCGCCCGCCAGCTCTACGAACAGAATTTCTGCCGCTACATCCCGCAGATCAGTGGTGCCTCGTTCCGTGTGCTGCCGGCGGAAAACCCGCTCACCGGCCGGGCGCTCGACATGTCGCTGAGTATGCTGCGCGGTGTGGCGCCCTGCCATGTCGAATACCTCGCCAACATGGGCGTGGGTGCCTCGATGTCGTTCTCCATCGTCTCCGAAGGCAAGCTCTGGGGATTATTCGCGTGCCATCATTACCAGCAGGCGCATCTGACCTACGTGCAGCGCCTGGTGTGCGAACAGATTGCCATGATGTTCACGGCCAAGCTCGAACAACTCGTTAATCCCGAAGCGCTTGTCGAGGACATGGCGCGGCGCCGCAGCACCGTCATGTCCGGCTCGCCGATCCTGCGCGGCGATCCGCTCGGCGTGGCCTGGACCGAAGCCGATGAAGCCGCGCTGATGGGCCTGGTGGAAGCAGACGGCGCGGCCATCTATCTCGATGGCCGCGTTGGGCAGATCGGTATCTGCCCCGATTTCACCGATCTGCACGACTATATACGCAACCAGCCCGACGCCTTCGCGCGCCTGGTGCGCATGTACGACGATGACGGACTGTTCTACAGCAACAGTATCGCCGCCGTTCTGCCCTATGGCGACAAGATGCGGGAGAAAGGCAGTGGCATGCTGGTGATCCCGCTCTCCCGCACCGGCCGCGACTATCTGATGTGGTTCCGGCCTGAATTGGTGGTGAAGGCCACCTGGTGCGGCAACCCCTCCGAACGCCACGGCACCGATCCGAATGCGCGCTTCAGCCCCCGGCGTTCCTTCGCCGCCTGGAAAGAGGATATCCGCGATCGCGCCGCCCCCTGGACCCCACTCCAGATCGCCAACGCCGTCGCCCTGCGCGATCACCTGCTCAGCCAAAGACCGTAGGGAGGGCTATTCTCAGCCCACCACCCCCGCCTCAAGGACAGACCATGCAGATACAAGACTTTAATCGGTCATCCCCCGCGCCGGAAACTGCTGCAACTTCCGAAAATGTACCCGATCCCGCCCACCCGGAAGATCGCGCCTCCATCGAGATATCGCTCCTGAAAGCGCAGATCGAACATCTCGAACTGGTGGTCGAAACCGCCCGCAGCCTGATGACCAGCAATCAGGAACGTCTGTTGCGGCGTCTGCATGATCTGCCACACGAAATGGCCGCGCTCGCAGCCCGGCTCGATCGCCTCGACAATCCGGGCCGAACACCGCCCGACCGGTCGCGCACCACCATCAGGAGGGTCGTATGAACGCCATCTCCGGCCATACCGCCATCGCCGAATTGTCGAACGCCGAGGGCGCGCCACCCACCTTGCGCACGCTGCGCCGCACCGGGCGCAAATCCGTGCGCTTCACCGGCTGGCATATGCTGGAAGCGCTCGGCTGCCGCGATGCGGGAAATATCTGGTATGATCTCAGCCTTTACCGCAGTGTCTCGGATTCTATCGTCGTGGAGCTCATCGCCCGCCGCAGCGCGGTCGATGAACAGGATATAAGCCGCGTCGAAGTGTTCGCGAGCCTTCAGGAAGCCGCCTCTTGGCTGGAAACCTACCCTTGCGCGGGCGACGTGCCGGTGCCCGCCGGCCTCGCCGCTGACGACCTGCCCATGGCGACAACGGTATTGCAGGCCGTTCAACTGCGCCAGCGCCTCGCCCGCATCACGGATGAATATCACAGCCTTCTCTCCGACGTGTTTGAAGCGCTCGACATCACGGAAAGCGCCGGCGCCGAAGCGCTCGTCCGCGCCGACAACGCGGAGGCCGCGGGGTAAAGCAATGGCCAAAACCTTCGAGCGCCACGCCTGCTTTATTCTCCCTCCGCCTTGCGGGGAGGGCGGGATTGGGGGTTAGCGCCAGCCTGCCAACCCTCTTGCACGCCGCAGGGGAGCGCTTCGCCGCCCTGATCGCCGCCCAACCCGGCATCGCGCCTGAAAAACCGCCCCAAATGCCGCCGCACGCCCCCGAACTGCGCTGGCACAACGCCATATTCTCCGGCACCCATCTGCGCCGCGCCCATGTCGAACGCTTCGAAATCGAACACCATTTTTCTGTTCTGCATGTCTGCATCTTTCCGCATATCAACGATCCCAGCCCGATCTTCGGATTCGATATGATCGGCGGCCGCGCCCAGGCCACCGGCGCCTTCCTCGATTTCTCGCCCGCCACGCAAGCCCCACCCGCGCCCTCACTCACGGAAGCAATTTCCGCCACCGCCCTCGCAAGCTTTACCCAGAAGCGCGAAAAGCCTGCCTGGGGCGGCATCTTTTCCGACGATTTTCTCGCTATCAGGCCTGCTTGCATGCAGGAGGCCGAGGCTGCCATCGGCATCGCCGAAACGGCGCTCATTTATTATCTGGGGCGTGTTGCGAGCGATCCTCCCGTTCGGACGCAGGATGGCGCCCCCGCCATCGGCCAGGCCGCCTATGTGCGTGCCCAGCGCCAGAACCCGCACACTGCCCGCATGCTCGCCCGCTACACAAACGAGCAAGCCGCGCGGCATTTCATTGAAACCGTGCTGTTCCCCCTGCCTTAAAAATAAAAGTTCTTTGCTTCTTTCTTTCAAGAAAGAAGATTCTTCTTTTCTGAAGAAAAGAAGCAAAAGACTTTTGTTTCTGCGCTTGTCCCGGCGTCCGGGTCAAGTCCGGCAAGACTTCGCTTGCGGTGTCGCTGCTCACACCTGGCCCAGCGGTAGCCATGGGGCGTTGATGACGTTACCCCAGCGCCGGAGATAAAAGTCTTTTGGTTCTTTTCTTCAGAAAAGAACGCCTTCTTTCATTTGGGGCTGGTGCGGGCACGGGTTTTGCCCCGCATCGCCGAGCCGCGAGCAGGTTGGTTTGGCTTTTCGTGAAGCACAGAGGGAACCTCCCGGCAGGGAGGGTATGTTCAGGGAGGGGCGGCCGCGGGGGGTTGGGGTGGCCGGAGGAGCTCGGGGGGCATGTGGCTGGCGTAGAAGGGCAGATCGAGGGATTTGCAGATTTTTTGGAGGATGTTTCGGCCTTCGACGCGTTGGTCCGGGTCTTTGGCGAGTTCCGCGGTTACGTGCGCTTCGATAGCTTCGTGGGTGATGGGGTTTTTGTGCCGTTTGTAGGTGATGTCGATCCCTTCGCGGAAATAGCGGAGGATGGGGCGTCGCCTTGGGTCTTCCGGCGGATGGGGGGCCTTGGAGGTGGCGGTTTCGGTGGTTGGGCGTGGCGTGGCTTTTCGGCGCGCCTGCACTTCATCGATCATCATGGCGGCGATGAGCCGGTTTTTGAAGGCGATGGTATCGTGGATGGCGCGGCGGAGGCGGAGGAAGATGAGGCGGGAATCGGCGCGGCCTTGGCGGCGTGGTTCCTTGGCGGCCTGTTCCGGCGGCTTGGGTGTGGCTTCCTCGTGGGCCTGGCGGAAGGCGAGATCGGCGAGTTGGATGCTGAGCGCGATGAGGCGCTCGAGGATGCCAATGTCGGTTGTTGGGATCTCGGGGGCCTGGAGGGGGGCGGTGGGGGAGATGGCGTTCAGGGTTTTGGGTCCGTGTGGGGTCGGTGCGGTAACGGAACATAATTTTTGGGTTTTGTCAACAGTTTTTTGTTGCGGGGCCGGAAGGGCGCGCGGGGCGGAGTGGATTCGGAGTCTTGCTGACCAGGATCGAGGCCGAGCCCCCATAGCCTTGCCTTTCCTGCTTCATGGGCGGGGGTTTTGGGCTCATTCGCGCCACCTTGACCCGCCGGTGACCAAGTGGCAAAGTAAAATCCAATCTATACTATCCGTAAGCAAGTCGATGCGCGTCTGAAACAGACGATAACTTGAAAGCCGGATCATGTTAACAGCGGCCAATGGCTATGTAACATCGACGATGGGGCAGCACGCGTCGTTGTTCACTCATCCTGGTCTTAAGTCGGTCGGCGGGGCATCGCCGCCGCGGACAACGATCACCAATCTTTTGGTGGAGTGCTACGCCTGCATCGTCGCGGCCATACAGGCGCGTACTGTCGTCGAAATAGGTGCGCATGAAGCGAGTTTTTCCTGCGACATCAAGGCGCGCCTGCCCGATGCCACAGTGATTGCGCTCGAAGCCAATCCGCACGTGTTCGAGCATTACTGCAACGCGCGGCACATCAAGGCTGCCGATATCAGCTATGAGATGTGCGCGATCTCCGATACCGATGGGACGGTGGAGTTCAACATCCCGACCCTTGTCGCGGGGGCGACGAAGCCGCTGACGAATATGATGGGTAGCCTGGGGCGGCTCAGCCTGCCGAACTCGGCCCACGAAACCATCTCGGTGAAGGCAGAAACGCTCGATACCTTCCTGTCATCCTATCCGAACGATCCGCTGGCTATCTGGATCGATGTGGAAGGCATGGTCGACCGGGTGCTGGCGGGCGGCACGGCTTCAGTGCAGCGAGCCAGCGTTGTTATCTGCGAGGTGGAGACGGCGCAGGTTTGGGGCGGCCAAGCCACGGCCGCCAACATCATGGAGCGGTTTTCGGAACACGGTTTCGTGCCGATCGCCAGAGATTGCCAGAAGGCATTTCAGTTCAATGTTCTGCTTGTCAAGCCTAACCTTCTTGCCAACCCGGATGTAGAGGCGGCGGTGCGGAGCTATACGGGCAAGACGGAATCCCTATTGTCGGCTTTGGGAACGGCGTAGCGGGGTGGCGCCATGCCAAGCGGCATTGCGCTCTACACCAAAGTTTCAATTTTGCTTGCTTGGGCTTGCCATTCGTAGAGCCACTTTACTTTTTCGTAGATGGCCAAGTCGCCCTTGTTGGCTTCGAGGACTGTATAGAACAGCGCCTTTCCCAGATCGCGCTCGATGCCCGCCAGAATGTCGGCCTGGGTTTCGTGCCGGGTGGTGACGTTCTTGCGAACGGAGAGGCTTTTGAAAGCAGGAAATAGCGGGGCGACACGGTCCTGCAAAAGCGCGATCGAGTCGTCGAAGCGCTCGACCAGGCCCACGAAGGGCAGCAGGTCGATCGCGGCGAGTGCCCGCGCCCTTTCCGGCCCCAGTACTGCCGGCAGAAAGCGGGCCAGGCGATAGGTTTGAAAATCGCGGCAGGCCCTGTCATTCGGGGTGGCGAGGCGGCGCACGAGATATTCGGCGAAGGTGCTGCGTTTGGCGAGGTTCGCCCCCGTTGTGTCGGCCTCCTGCCGGCGTTCGAAATCATAGGCCGAGCGGAGCCTGACCAGGGGTTCGCGGATGAACAGCACCGGGAAGAAGGAGAATCCTGGAATATTCGGCAGCGGAAAGTTCAGCGTGTGGGAAGACACCGCGCAGATCGACGGATTTGCCAATAGGGCAGCCTTCAGGATTTCAACCTGGTCGGTGTGCCGGGGTGTGGGGTATTCCTGAGCGAACCAGGCGTTGCCGAACGACAGTTGCAGAATCGCGTCCAGCGACGTGCCGGCGTTCTTGAAAAAGTGATAGTGGAGCAGGACCCGCCGGTCCTGCGGGACCGCGCCGGTGGCGGGCAGAACGTTATTCGTCATCAGACCCGCACTCAATGTCGGCTTCCCCAATGGTCTGCCACGCAAATCATGATTGTGGATGATTTTGGCGCATGACGCAAATCCGTGAAAGCGTATCCTTTTCGGGCCGGCATGGGCCGAATTCACCGCCGATGGCATGGCAGATCATCAAAGACAGACCTTACGTTTTGCGTTAAGGAATTCCCCCAGGAGAACGTGGCCATCAACACGCGCGCCGTTGGCCGACCGAACAGCAAAGCTTGGAGGCTTTCAGATGCTGACAAAGACCTTTGCCATGCTGAATGGCTGGAAGCCAGGCCAGCCAGCGCCCGACCCGAGCTTTGATGCGGCGGAGATTGCCGAGCTTGGAACAATGCTGCGCCGGCTGGTTTATGCCCCGGCCGAACTGCGCGAGAAGCTGCAAGAGCGAGGCGTGACGCTGGTGCCGGCGAATTTTTATTCCGAGGTGCCGCTGCTATCGGATGTTCGCACCTCGTTTTCCAATGGCAACGCGCCGGTTTATGATTGCTGCTTCGACCCGGACATCATGAGGCGGAGCCTGGATGAGTTGAAGGCTTATAGCGGCGAGTTCGATCCGCCCGTGACCGCCGAGCCGGGGCGTTTTTCTTGGAAAGGCGGCCAGTTTTCCTACAGCGACGCGATGGCCTACTACTGCATGTTGCGGCGTGTGAAGCC
>Ga0116231_10005806_pt1 | contig 24066 bp, 17 predicted proteins | sample S1TSphgellanicum_2_FD_89695 | JGI IMG/M metagenome (GOLD analysis project Ga0116231, IMG submission 89695) | Host-associated microbial communities from peat moss isolated from Minnesota, USA - S1T2_Fd - Sphagnum magellanicum MG | ecosystem: Host-associated > Plants > Peat moss > Unclassified...
AAAAAAACAACAAAAAAAAAAAAAAAAAAAAAAAAAAAAAAAACTACCTTCCTTTGTAACCTACCTATTATTGATAATTTTTCAACCCATATAACCAAAATCAAGTTGGTTTTCAAGAAATCTGGCATTTGAAAGATGAAATAAGAAGAAAAAAAAATGTCCCTAAACCCTAAATCCTGTCCATTCTTTTTTTTAACCAAGGTAATTATGATGTGAAGAGGAAATTGTAGAAAAAAATAAAAAAAATAAAAATATAAATAAATAAAAATGTGGAAATTTAACCAGCAGAAGCTGAAGTAAAGAGGGGAAAAAAAAAGTAAAAAAGAAAAAAGTTTTAAAAGGCTAAAAAAGGTACGCTCACTTGGGAAAAAGGGTAAAATAGCGAAATCAATGGCCAAGAAAGAGCCAGGCAGGCGAGAACGGGTGATTTAAGAAAAAGATCCGATCCCATGTGGTGGGGTCACCCGGGCCCTAAATCCAGGGAATCCCTTTTAGCCTTTTTTAAATTTAAAATTATTATTAAAAAATTTTAAATTTAAAATTTAAAAAAAAGAAAACAGCTGGCTGCTTCTGAACTTTTGGGAGCGTCTGTCCGCCCCCAGATATTGATTTTCAGCCCTCCTCGGCCTTCCCATTGGTCCACGTCTGTACTTTTTTGGGAGTTTGACCAATCAGATGCGTTTAAAATATCCCCACGGAAATAAAAGTGGGGGGGCCTGAAAAGAACAGAAAAAATCTTTTGTGATTTGATTCGTTCTCAGCTGCCACGTAGGTTATGACCCGTGGTTTGGTCGGGTCGGGTCGGGTCGTCGTCTTCGTCGTCGTCGTCTCTCTCGTGCAGTGAGTGGCCCTGTGGCGGAAGCCCGCTTGCGCTTCCGATCTCTGGCTCGCTCGCTGCATCGCTGCGCTGTGCTGCTTCTTGTCCGTGGGTTTTTTGCGCGTTGCCTCTGTGTGATTTTGCGCTTCTTGCAGTTTTTTTCTCGGATTTTTTTAATGTCAAAATGTGGTAGAAATTTGCTTCAGGAGATTCTGTAGGCTTTGGTGGAGACATGCTTTCTAGCAGCAGCAGAATTGCAAAGCAGAGCTGTAGGACAAGCCGGCTGGGCTGCTGCTGCTGCTGCTGCTGCTGCACGGACATATTAAGGGCAGTAGTTACTGTGAAGACTACTAGGATTGTGGTGGCAGTGTTGGTTTTCTACGACTGCTGCTTGTGAGCCCGATTTTAGGCCAAGCCCATCGCCTCAATGGAGAGTGGACTGCAAACAGAAGAATCTCATTGAGGTCTCAGCTCATGCAAGCAAAAGGCAGCTCATGGGGACTCACAACAACAATGGTTCTCATAAGGAAGGGATGATCATAGGGAAGAATATTGAGTGTGGAAGAAGAGGCACTACAGATGATAAGCTTAGTGTGGGAAAAAAACAGCCAAACTGTGCAGCAGCAGCAGCAGCAGCAGATGATGATGCATGTGGTGCAATGCTGAATGGAGGACTCAAACCCAAATCCAGAGATGGTGCAAAAAACCCAACAGAGCATTTCCATAGGGAGCTGCCTGGAAGTCGGCTCCCATGGCGGAGGAAAGTCCCCTTTAGGCCAGATCCACATGTGGAATACATAGTTCTTGATGATGATTCCGAAGACGGAGATCCTCCTCCTGCTGCAGCAACATGTCCTTCCAAACCAACTAAGCAGCCGCAGTCGCAGCTACACCCGCCAGGCATGATGAATGTGGGGTTGGAAAGTTTTCTGTCACAGGGTCATGTTAAGGTGTTGTTGGTGGAGGATGATGACTCGACAAGACATGTAGTGAGTGCGTTGTTGAGGAACTGCAAATATGAAGGTCAGTATTCCTTGGCCCTCTTTGAGTGGATACAGTTCGTGTGGATACAGTTTATCAAAGCCTAGGCATGATGATGGGTTAATGGCAAGTCCAACAAACAAGAAAATGCTTGAAGAGCTCTCTCTTCTTCCAAAAATATTTGAAAGCAAAGGGGAGGCTCTTTCTTTAGGCATCTTTCTGTCTGCATCCAGATTTTCCAGCTTGTCAGCCAGATGACACAAAGCTCTCTGGATCATGTGTTGGGTCTTGTAATTTAGGGGTACAATTTCTTATTCCTCTTATTGAGTGAACCTGAAAGGTATCTTTACAGTCTTGATTCTATGGGTTTAAACATATCTGTGATGATGATGATGTGGGTCTGTGTCATATGCTGAGATTCCAGAGTCCTTCTCTCTTCTGACACCTAAGTTGAAACCTCACTGTGGGCCTGTATTTTTCAGTCATTGCAGCTGCCAATGTAGTTGAAGCTTGGGAACTGCTGGAGAATCCCAATCATCAATTTGACCTAGTCTTATTGGACGTTGTTGTGCCATCATCATCGCTATCAGGAGTGAGTCTGCTTTTGAAGATCATGGACCACCATTCTTTCAAGCAGATTCCTGTTGTCAGTAAGCTTCATCTTTGACACGAGTCCTCCTTATGTGCAGCAATGGCAATCTACCTCCTCGGCCATAAGGGACACACACTAAAGATATGTACCTTGCCTAATTCAGGGTGTGCCTATTTTGTGGTTTCCCAGAGAATTTCCATGTCCAAGCACACGTTGACCCATTGCAAATATGTTGTTTCCTCTGTCACTTGTAAATTGTGAACCGAACTGTGTGTACCTTTCTGCAAGAATGCTTGTACTATGCAGTGCCCATCTCTTCAGCAGATTTAGGGTGGAGTAGTGTTTGTGGATGCCATGCTCCACTTGTGGATGGAAAGATAGGGGTTTGAAGGATAGCATGCAGCTCCTTATGTCTCTCCCGTGCTAGCCAAAAAGGCAAAATGCTCTTAAAAGTTTGCTAGCTTGATTCTCTTGGTTGTGTTCTAATTGCAGTGACATCAAAGCATGACAGCATGGATATTGTATACCAATGTTTGTTAAAAGGAGCAGCAGACTTTCTGGTGAAACCCATGCGGAAGAATGAGTTGAAAAATCTGTGGCAACATGTCTGGAGGAAGAACTGCAATAGAGTAAGAGTCGTATCTTCTGCCCACAGTTCCCCCTTTCGGAAGAGCATTTCATAAACATGATTTCACTTCAATATATGCTGTAGATGTGGTCACAGTGTATATGGTTCAACCTACTTCTGACCTTTCTGAACTTGCCATGGGTTGCAGTCTGCCAATACTGGTGGTGTTGGTAGGAGTACTGCAAATGAGACAAGGAATTTGGTTGCTCCCAGCAGCCCAGTGGACTCCAACAACATGAGTGGTAGTCACAATGTGAATGATTGTGAGAATGCTGCTGATGGCTTGACTATCCTTGGTGGAAGTGATAATGGCAGTGGCAATCAGGTCGGTATTACCCTTTCATATTGTTGTGTACTTCTTCTCGTGATCATTGGATGTTACTATGTGGCGACCAATTCTTCAGCTCAATCTCTATTGCAGTCTGCATGTTTCTTCAATTTACCCTTTGTTGTCTGCATACCTAAACCCAAACCCTGAACCCTGGGCAGAAGCCTTTGTGTTACTTGTAAGATGCATGCTTGGGTATGCTTGTCCTTATGTCCACTCCTTGTTTACAAGCCATTCTTTGTGATATTTGATGTGGATTACCTTCAATTGCTGCAGAGTTGTCATGAGACTTTGTGATTTGATTGGGTTGGGTTGCTCAGATGGGTTGAGGGGTGATTGATTTGTCTTTTTCCTCCCTCTTGAACACAGCCTTTGCAGGTTCAGAGAAATCATGGCACTGGGCCCTCCCTGGCTGGAGATGGTGATGAGGATTGCCTGGCAATTTCTGGAGACAAATCCTCCTCAGGTATATCTTTTGTTTTACTTGTGATCATGTCCACATTCAAGGTTTTCTAGTTCAGTGGCAAGACTTGCACAATGTTAGGGGTTGTTGCCCTATTGGCATTTCCATGCCCACTTTGTGAAACAGATCAACGTCTGGGATGTGACTTAGAGATGGCAACTCCCAGGTCAACCCACCACCCAGGTGACATTGATAGCACACAGCAGGAAACAGACGGACAGCAGCAGATGGATTTGGATGATCCTACTTCTGCCATGCAAGGGAAGAGAGCCACCACCATGGTAGAGAAGTGCAATCATTGGCAGCAGGAAGGCGAACCATCAACTTCAGGGACTGACAATGGGTCTGCTGAGATGAGATCTCAGAAAGCAGTTGATTTGATTGGTGCCATAAAGCACTGTCAGCCGCCTGCAACTACTAGCATTGAACAACCAGGAGAAAGTGCAGATGCAAAGAAAAAAAGTATGGATCAGAGAGGAATCAACAGTCCAAAGGAAAAGAAGAAATTGGGTGATTCACGTTTTGACTCTGCTCCAACTCTGGAGCTAACTTTGAAGTGGCCTAGGAATAGTGGTATTCAAAATGGAGACAATGATGAGCGGCAGTGGTGGGGGCTCTGCCAATCCAGAAGCTCAGCATTTTCAAGGTGAAGACATTGTCGTATTTGTAGACTGTTAAATGTTCTTTACAACTTTGTGGAGTAATTTTATCCTCTTTTAAAGACTGATGTTGCAGTACATATACAGTCCTGATGCATTACATGAATTTCCTGGCAGTCAGGACTTATTTTTCTTCTAAAAAAGTCAGCCAGATATCTACAGTCTTCTAAAAGCCAGTCAGATTTACATTCTTTGTGTTTCAATTATTCTTATGCTGAGCTTCTAAAGACCATGCAAAAACTGTTACTGACAATGTAATTTCCTCCTCTACAGATATAGCACTGTGGGCCTTCAGCAGCATGAGCATCATCCTTCAGGTGGTACACCTTCATCTAGGGGACACCAAAGCACAGAAGGTGCTCATGGCACTCAAGGGCTACCTCATGGAGGCTTGGCTGTTAACTCATCACGTTCTCCTCCACAAATAGGCATGCCACCAGATTGCACAGGCTCATCAAAGGGCAGAGGGGAGGTCTGCAACCCGGCCATGGAAACACACACTCACAATCCTCATAATGGAAATGGTCAAGACACAAGCTCCTCGGTGATGGCACAATCTTCTGTGGTCCAGAGTGAATCAAAACTGACCAATAAAGAGGCAGCTGCCAAGGTGCAGGGCATGTCTAGAGCCACACCAAGTCCTTCACCTGGAAGTTTATACACTGAGAGTGTCCCACCTGGATATGGGCCAACCATGCATCCCATGTACTACATCCGCCCTGGACCTGCACGGGTGGTAACCCCTTTGCGTCATGGTACAGATGAAGGGGAGGTTTCTGACCATCCCTCTGCAGAGAATCAGCATGTCCCTTTTGGACATTTACACATGCACCCAGAAAACCACCACCTACAGTGGGCATACTATCACAGTCACCATCAGCACAACACTTGGTATCATGAGCACCAACATTATACCCTAAGTTTCCAACTGCTGCCTCTCCCACAACAGCAAGAGGAGCAGCAACCACCAACAAACAGAGCTCCTCACTGTGGAAGTTCAGCTGCCACTGTTCTGGACAGGACCAATGGACAAAGTGGTAGTAGCAGCCATGGTTACAGAAATGGGTCTGTAAACGAAAGTCCCTCAAGAAACAAGAATGGCAGTAATGGACACAATTCCCATTGTAATGAGGCAGTAGCAGTGGGGCCGAATAGAGATAGTAGTACTGGCAATTGTGGGAGTGGGTGTGGCAGCAGGGTGGATAATTCCACTAATGCAAAGAATGGGTTTGATGGCTTTGATGGTGTTATGCCAGCTTATACTCCTGAAGATCTGATGGTGTGGAGGGAGGCTGCCCTGAACAAATTTCAACAGAAGCGGAAGGACCGATGCTTTGCAAAGAAGGTACTCAATAGTCTATTGTAGAACAAACTCAGTGCAAAAGGCATTTATATTTTGTCCATTTGCCATCACCCAAACTTGATCACAATTTTTCTTAGTATCTCTTTTTTTGTATGCAGGTCTGCTATCGCAGCCAAAAGAAGCTGGCAGAACAGCGACCATGAGTGCGAGGTCAGTTTGTGTGGCAACCTGTTCAGGATTTGACAGATGAATAGCCCCTGAAGCTTTACATATTCAATCAGTTGCCAAGAATCACTTTGGATACTATAACTAATCTGCTGCTGCTGTTTCTCATGAGATAGAATGCCCAGGAGGCACAGAACAGCTGTGCTTGCCTAGGTGGTCCTTTTATGTAAAAATTTACTTCTATATGCAATCTATCACTTCTTTTTGACACATAATCAACTGTGCAATGGATCAAAAAAATTCAATTGCCACCTGAATGATGTTTTGTTTGTATTGTATGAAACATTTTCTGAAGTTTACTTGTTTAAATTATTCTTTGTACATCCCACTCTGTTTGCACTTCAATAAGTCCATAAGACAGTAAAATAGGTACTCACAAACACCCACTTACGGTCAGAAAGAGTGCATATTCTGCTGCAATAATCCAGATCTAATTTTCTGGTCAGCACTAATCCATGAGAATTTTTCAGGTAGTAATAACCCTTGCTTCAGTTGACCAAGATGCCTGGAGAATAGCACCTGTTGTGCAGTTACCAGAACACGCCGGGATTCGTATTCTTGAAGTGCTGCATCAATGCCTTGAAGCCTCCTGTTTTGGATTGCATTTCCAAGTGTATATGCATCAACTATTGACATGTTTGTGCTTCGCAAACCATGGGGAGTGGTGGGGTGTGCAGCCTCTCCAACAAGCACCACACGTCCCCACACAAATTTTGATAAAGGCTCTCGATCAAATATGGCATTGATGAATGGATCTGTGGTTGCTTGCATTAGTGTTGCAAGCTCTGGTACCCATGTCTTGGATGCTTGCTCATGCAAAGCTGCCAAGGCTTTCTCATCTGCTTTCACTGTCACTGACTTGCCCTGCAACATAGAACCACAACCAAACAATGAGATATTGCAACCATCAGTAACTTATCCATTTGATGCAAAGCTCAGTTGTCAGCAACATGAAACCATAAATCCTTTCAGTACAATCTCCAGCAAAGAAAAATCATTTGGAAGAAGCAATTTAGTTAAGTACCTTGAGCTGGGGTTCTGGTTGGTTGATGTACCATAGCCAGTTCAAGCGGCCACCTGGAAGCTCATAAAGAACAGAATGCGTACCCTGTGCAATATCAAAGTAAAGACACTGACCTAAGTCTGGGTACACCCTTCTCACCATCGCTGCTGCATTGCGTTCTGTCGATCCATCCAATACACCCCTCCATGCGCAATACCCTGAATACCTACACACAAAACCAAACATAAAAGTTCACCAAAAGAAAAGAAAACAGAGAGGAAATTGCTTTCATGTTGCAGGTTTTTAAGAAGGGTTTATGTTGATTCAATGTCTCAGAAAAGAACCAATTCCAGAAACACTTCCAAACAAGAAAAGATTAGGACTAGAGTTTTTTGTAGAATTGGGCATAGTAGTAGCATGGTGTATCTCTATCATCTGTCATCTTTGTTGGTATAGGAGCTGAACCTTCTCTTCTCACCAGGGAAATTTTTTTCCCGGGTTTGAGACATAGAACCGTCAGCAGCCACCATTAGATCACCTGTATACTCTTGGATGTTGTTTTCATCATCACTACCTGTGACCTTCTTCACTCTGACCTTCACCTGTGGTTCTTTGTCTGGACCTACTCCACTCTCCTCCTCATATGAAATGACTTCATGACCAAGCTGCACAATTCCTGCTGGCAATGCGTTATACAGAAGCCTGTGCAAGTCACTCCAGTGTACTGCCCGGTGATCGTAGCTCTCATCTCTGGCGACAATGTGCGCCTGTCTGTTGCTGTCAATTGCTCGGTTCTGCACCACCACACAACCCCCACCCCCCCACCCCCAAGAAGAAAGAAAATAAGCAACATAACCCAATTTTCCTTCCCCTCAATTCTCTGTGCTCCAAATTAACATATACAACACCTAAGTGCTCCCCAAACCCTAAAAAAAATGTCTCGGCTTGCATTGTAACCTAAACATTTGCAACACAATTTTTTCCTGCTTAAACTGTGAAGGTTTTTTGTTTGACTGGGAACAAAACCAGATAGACAAAAAACTGGGGATCATGAAGCTGAAAATCTGTGGTTCATTTTTCTTTTCCACTTAGAATCCATTTTATTTATAGAATGGAAGAGCGGTGCAAAGAGAAAGAAAATTTAGAAACAAAGAGAACAAACAAGAAGGAAAACCAAAATCAAATAAAATCAGACATGGTGAAGAAGAAGAAGAAGAAGAAGAAGAAGAGCATAAAAATGGACATAATAAAAAAGAAGGGAAGGAAGGAGTTTGCTGCGAGTATTTTTTGTTGTTGTTGGTATTGAAACAAGAGACTAACCTCTTCAATAGAAAGGGGAAGGGACTGTTGAAGCAACCCATCTCCAATTCCCCAGTCTTTTAAAGCATCACATGCTTCAGGGTCCAATCCTAAGCCTGCACCAGCTGAAGACACTGATCTTGCTTTCTCCAACACCACCACTTCCCATCCCTTTGCTTTCAAGAAAGCATGTGCACATGACAAACCTGCTATACTCCCCCCAACTACCACCACCTTCTTCATCTCCTTTTCCCCCATATCTGTCTCTCTTCTCCACCCCACCACCCAGCCTACACACACACACACACACACTCTTCTCTCCTATGCAATAGCAAAATCAAAAGCTGAGAACCATCACCCAAAATTCTCTCTTCTCTATGTACAGCTGCAAAATCAAAAACTCATAGAGTTTCACCACCCAAACAAAACTCTCTTCTCTCTGTGCAACTGCAAGTATAAAGAACTCAAGAGTACATCACCCAAAATTCCTCTCCTCTCTCTCTGCAACTCCAAAATGCAAAAAGCTCACATGGCAAAAGCCTACATGCAAAAAGCTTATTATTCACATAGTGTGTGCTATGGACAAATGTCACCATTTGGGAGCATTTTTCTTTTGGAATAAAAAAGTCTTTCTATAGCTATTTTTTATCTTTGGTGATTTTACCTTAGTTCCTTCCTGTTTGAAATTCACAGCTGATCAATGAGAGAATAGAGATGATAAAAACCACAGATTTTTACTATGAGCTCTCCACCCAACCTTAGGATCACAAAGATCAATGAGAGAATAGAGATGATAAAAACCACAGCTTTTTACTATGAGCTCTCCACCCAACCTTAGGATCACAAAGATCAATGAGAGAACAGAGATGAGGAAAACCACAGCTTTTTACTATGAGCTCTCCACCCAACCTTAGGATCACAAAGATGTTGCTACAAATCATGTTGCTACAAATCTTATGTTTTACCCAAAGCTCTGTGCTAATCTAAACAGATGTAAACATTTGTCATGTAGATATTAGCTACCCTAAAAATGCATGCACATGCACACAAGGTCATCATGTCACGCAATAAATTCACATGGAAGCCCATACACAAGACCATTAACTTAACTTACTTAACATTTGTTGTAGTCCCAAAAGTTTTGTGTATGTAATACAAATATCTCAAAGTAATTTATAACTTGACAAAAATAACTTAAGTAAGTTGGTAGGAAGTTTGATATTTAACAATTCCTTCTTAGCTAGTTACGCGTTAATTTGTTTTATTTTTTCGATTTTTGAAAAAATTCTGAGAAAAATAAATGCTCACCCATGTCAAAAATCTGAATGAAGCTCTCAATCTCAAGCACAATAGCCTCATTATTTACTTATAATGCTGAATTTTGTAAATTATTATTATTAATTATATTGCCGAATCTAACTTGCATAATAAAATTTAGTAATTATTAAACCACCTTGCTAACCAAACCCATCCTAGGTACCACTGTAGTGTAACAAAGATCTCATTGTCATCACATTAAGGTCTGGGGTGGTGGATTATGTCATTTTTATCTTTTTTAACCACATTATTATATGACATAATCTTCGAGTGATGATCATACATTTGTAATTTATGACGAAAATGTGTTTGTTGAACATGATTTTGTTTTATTTTTTGCAACGGTTGCATTGCACCATACTTCAATTTCACAGAAATAAAGGTATAGAAATGGATATATGTTATACAATAATTTTGACATTAAAATATGGAAATGGATATATGTTATACAACAATTTTGGCATAAAGGTATGGGAATGGATATATATTATACAACGATTTTGGCATAAATGTATGGAAATGGATATATATTATACAACGATTTTGGTATAAATGTATGGAAATGGATATATGTTATACAACGATTTTGGCATAAAAGTATGGAAATGGATATATGTTATACAATAATTTTAGCATAAATGTATGGAAATGGATATATGTTATACAACTATTTTGGCATAAATGTATGGAAATGGATATATGTTTTATAATGATTATGGCATGTAAGTACCCTTCATTCCATGTACAAAACAATTACCCTTCTCACATAACAATAAATCACAACTATATATTAGCTGAATAAAATAAAGACAAGATAAGTGTGAAATATTTACCATTTGGGTAGGGTAATAAAAAGAGTAATTTAAAAATTAGCAATTAGGTGGGGATGCATATATACATTGTTATATACATGTGGGTATATCAAGTAATGGATTAACTCACCCAACAATGGCCACTAGGTATGCCCAATTTGGGGGGGGTGGAGAGGGGTTCAAGTTGTGTTTGGTGTGGAGAGTGGAGTGTACAATGTTCACACTTTCCATTCAAACTCTTTCTTTTTTCTTTTATTGGAGTGGGGAAGGGGTGTCCAAGCAAACAGTTCTCAACATCTTCCCCAAAGAGTTCTCAATAGTGCTTCATTTTATTCCATATGCTTTGGCAAATGTTGTTCTCCTTTCACCTACTACAGATTGTAGTGTGATTCATATTAATTAGTTCATGAGTGTGTTCACACGTTTTCTTTTTTTCTTTTGGAAAGGTGCCACATTGATTGGCCACATCACCAACTTTTTTGGAACATTGGACACTCCCCAATAGAAGCACCTCTTTGGACCCTCAATCACAAAATAAAAACAAGAGGGTGTGTCACACCGTGGCCTTGCCATTTACATTGAAAAGTATCTTAAGGCAAAAGAAGAATTATGAAAACTCAAATATTTCACCATGTAAAAATAATATAATCTTCAAAAAAATCCTCTAAAAGAAACTAAAATGCTTCAAGATATTATAACTCTATAGCTAAGTTCAAGTTTCAACACAAGCCAAGATATCATCTTTCAAATTTCTTCATGTAAAAATAGGCCTATTACCTCGGGGCCAAAAAATCCCTTAAGCTACTATACTTTATAATGATTCTAAACACATAACCATTGCCTTGGTAGGCAAGGCCAACAAATGTGCTCCTCCCCTATGGCCTACCTTTTCAATGAATATCCATGAGACTTGAACTTTGGGCAAACCATATGGCATAAAACTAAGGTGGGAATGTCTTGGCCTAACAACTTGGGAACTTGGAGAACCTGATGGGAACAAGGGAAAAAAAAAACCCCCCAAAAATCTCCCATATCCATGGCAATTGTATGATTTAACATCTAAGGTCCAATGTGTCATGGAGGGTTGGGTACATGACATAATGGGGGGTTTTATAAATATGAAAAAAGGTTGATCAACTAGACTCTTGAGGAAGTGGAAGCATGGATTGTTATTGTGACAAATTTAGCCAATTTTGGAAATATTCAAAATATGAAAGTAGAAAAGGCTTAAGCTACAAGCACTCTTTCATATTGTAAGCAACTGTGGCAGATTTTTGTGATCTTAATATTAAAAAAATACATAATGATTTTTTTCCAAAAGACAAGGAATTTGTCACAAAATATGTTTTTTTTTCAAAATGCTTTTGCAAAATGGCAAAAGTTTGTCCCAAAAAATCATTAGAATAGGGGATTGATTGCAAAGTGCCCTTAGTTTAGCCTTACACAAGAAGGCATCATTGTACATGGGTCTTGGCAATTTAAGGATATACGCAAAATTATAAATAAATAAATAATCACATATTCTTGCAATTTTATTATTCAAGTGTATTTGTTAAAATATTTATGTTAAAATTTCCAGTTATTATGGTTGGAGAATTGATAGGCAATTTTTTAATTATAGTTTATAAAATAGAAATGAAACAAATTGTTCTCATTTATGGTGGTTTATAAATTCCAAATGTGCACAAAGCTTCTCATGTGTTTCTATTGAAAATAAAAATAAATTCAACACTTGAACATTTGTTGCAAAAAATAACATGTGTTAAAAACATTACTACATCATAAATATCATTATTACATGACCTTTATAATATAATAAGACATCAAATTTGTTTGATATAGCATCATAAATTTCTTATTGTGTTTGACTATTTTGTATTCTTATTTCATTTAAAGAAAAAAAAATGTGATGTTGCAAATAAACTTGAATTTTAAATAATGCATATTTATACATTGCATGACAATAAATTCATTACAATAAGACTTTAAATAAGCAATTGTTATTTCATATTGTGCAATTGTTCTAAAATGATGCATTTCTTTTTGTACAAAATAATCTCCTTGAAAATATTTGTTTAACAATGGAAAAACTAAATATAATGTTTTTAAGAATGAATTTGACATAATGTTATTTATGTTAAGCCATGTTTTGATACACTATTAATGTCAAATGCAAGATCAATTTAAGTTTAAACCTTATGCATGATGAATGGTGCATCTTGCATCAAGTTGAATAGGGAATCGAATTCTTGTGATAATATGATAAAAGTTACTATCTATTTGTATATCTATAAATTTTCATTTAATTAGTGTCCACTTTTTGTCAATTGTAAGGAATTTTTTGCATATGTGTGAATGTTTTATTTATGTTTTAGTTCCAATTTGTGGATTGTGGAAATTTATCCATATTAATTTGGCTAAGAAAAAATTTATGCATAATCGTGAAAAATGCCATTTTCATTGTCTACAAGACCATCTGATGTTGCATAATTTTTAACACATAATTTTATTAACATGTTTTTTTAATGTAGCAATTCATGATGGAGGTCACCAATGTGACTTGGCAATATTGACAATTTGAAATGAGAGGGACATGTTTTAGAATGAACATTTTGTGTAACAAATTTGAATGTTTGACTTGGTGTTTTTTTTATACAATTTTTGTTGGGGGCAATGGTCTTAAGATTTGTGTATAATAAATATGGTAATGTTTTGTCCATCAGTGGTGGTTTTAAATAAGCATTAATTATGAAAATTATGTTTCATTTATTTATGAAATAATTCAAAACCTTTTCAAAATGTTAAATAAAATGAAAATCATTTTGTCTCATAACTTTTTTATTCATGGCATTTTATGTTTTTTATGCCAAAAAAATGTTCCCAAAATATTGAATCCATAAGCTTTTCATCTAAAAATTCATGAATCTTGAAGTAAAAGAGTTTGGTAAAAACCACCAAGTGATTTTATAATATCAAAACCATTCATAAATTGATTATGAGTTTGTTTTACTAGGCATACTATATGATCAATAAATGTTAACATTTTATTACCCACTATTCATGTATTGTCAACTATAATTATTAACAATCATAGTTGATATTTAATTTTATTAAACTATCATTTTTTCATCACTTAATCCTTTGAGTTTGTTTAGATTTTTGTTTAAAGGACTAGCAAGTGCTAAATGTATGGTTGTACATTGATGTTGAATGCAACTTTTACTATGTGGGTTAATTTCATGCTTTTGGTTTTATATGGTTAGTAGCATAAATGGGGTATTTTTTTATGTAATATCTTTAACATGTTTTGTATGATACACATTAGTGTGAAAGTTTTTCCTATGTGTACACCTCTTGTTAGAAAAATGTGTAAAGGTTTTTTTAAATATTTAACTTCTTATGTAAAATCTCTTATATGATAAGTTTTTGCTCATCATTAAGTTCTTTCATGTCCAATGAAAATTCTTCATATGGTATGTGTTCATCTATTTGTTGACAAAGACTAATATGAATCAATGTTTTTTTTTTAATTATTTTTTAAAAAATTATGAACGATGATCATATGTTAAATCATATAGTTCAACTTCTTTGTTATTTGTAAAACAATTATTGTTTTGTGAATTACTTGCATTAGGAACTATTTCATCCAAAATAATATTTTTCTGTTCATTTATTTCATTCCTTTTTATGTATTCTTGTACCTATGATTGCAAATTATCCCATTCATCATAGTATTCATTTGAAATGCAAAAATTATATACAAATTTTATTCTTACTTTTTTCAGTATCATCTTTTGCATTTACATAAGCATATTTCCATGAAAAATGTTGACTTTTTGAATCAATTTTTGGTTCATTGAAAGGTTTCAATGAAAACACTAACCCTCTATAATGATCTTCTAGGTCTTTATGAAGATTAAATGAAACCCAATGAATATTCTTGCAATGTTTATGTTTTTTATATGCTTTTGTATCATAATTTGCAACAAATTCCACTAAACAAAGGTGATTTAACATTTGATTATGTGTTTTTTATTTATCAATTAATGATTTACAATGAATCTTTTTTTGAAGTTGAAGATAAATTATTTATTATTTTGTGATCATAATACAAAAGCTCTATCATGTTATTCACATGTGTTTACAAATTGGAATGATCTTGTGCAATGAGATAATAGAATTGACAATGATATATGTATTGCTGGTTGGATTGGCATTTGTTGTGCATTTTTAAATGCATTTTATAATTTTGTAATTTGTTAAAACGCTTCAATTTTTTCATGTTTACATTTATCTAGTATGAATTGTATTTCCCATGTCATAGTTTTATCTACTTTTGTTAAATAAAAAGTGTAATGAGCCATTTAAAAACTATGGGTCTAAAATAAATTGTCCGTTTGTATTTACATCCAAACCTAGGGACAAATCTAAACCATAACAATCCATAATCATGAACTAAACCCTATAATTGAAAAAAAAATATTAAATTTTTTTTTCATTTCACTAAACAAAACATTAATGTCTTTTTTTAATTTAAAAGCTATTGATTACATGTTCATAATAATGTACACATGTAACATAATCATTTTAAACGAGATCTTTGATGTTCAATAAATCATCATTTTTTATTTTTACATTTTGAACATTTTAAGGTCCAACTTATTTAATCATTGAAAACATATTTTCAAAGATGACCTAAATAACATGGGGATGTTTTTATATGAGTTAATTTTCTATAACCTAAATATGATTTTTTTTTTCCTAAATCTACATTATTTGACACATTGCTAGTTGTGAGAATTCAACATGATAATTTTGCTTTTAGGATACAAATCCATGCAAAATATAACATAAAGTAAATTATATTTTAAAATTATATATATATAAGATGGGTTTGGATGGCTAGAAAACAACATCAAGAAATTATGTTTTCAAAATGTGCTTCATGAAATAGTCCAAATGGTCAAATACCTTTTCTTCGAGCAATTGCCAATCATTTTGAATCATCATCAATAATTTGTTCATGATTCAATATGTTTTGCATTAGTAATGTGTTCTTAAAAAAATAATTCTATAACTTCTTCAAATGTGTCTAAGTTATGTAAATCAAAAAAAAATTCAAAATATTATTTTTACCATTCATTTTTTCATTTGCATAATTTCCAAGTTATGTTAAACTTTCCCATTTTGATTTTATTGTAGCATTTGCAGTTACATATAAAAGAATCTTATAAATTTCTCATAAAGCTTTCATGATTATGTTAATATGAACATAACTAGACATATATAGAGGTTTGTTATCCAATTTTCATTTTTGAAAGACAAAAATTGAAGAATTTTCATATGGCACTTGAAGTAATACATTTTGTACAAGATTTAAATTTGTTGGAACATTCACAATGATTCCATGTTATCCATATCCTTGCAATTAGAATGTTTGTGTAAGTGCAAATCATGGTGTAATTAAACATTATTCTATTATATTTAATATTTAAAACAATTATATTTAGTTTATTATTGATGATATGATTTCATAAAACTAAATCTAAAGGTTTGCCAATATCAATTTTTCTAACAATATTTTCAAATTAATGCATGGTCTATAAATTTTTCATTTTTCAAGACATTAAAGAAGTTTTCAATATATGACTTTGAAACATAAGAAATTTGATATAACCTTTGGCAACATTAACAAACATGTTTAGCAATATGGGCCAAGGAAAGGTGGACCCATTCTTTTAAAATTTTAATTGTGATTTTTATTATCAACTTGCATCACATGGGCTTTGTGTGCCCACCTATGTATACATTATGGGAAATTTGTAGACACATGCATAGGCTATATAAAGAAGAGGTCTATGTTCCTAAAATGTTCAGGTGACATGTGTTCTTGAAATTCTTAATCCTTTATCATTAAGTGTCAAGTTGCACCATTGTAAAACAAGCTTGCTTTTTGGTTTATCAACTATAGTCACTATGATATGGCCCAAATTGTTGATTGAAACAAAAAAAAATGAAAATTAATACAACTTTGTAGACATGGATGTAATGGCCCTGCAAAACCTCCTAATCCTAACTTTCAAAAATTGCTCAAAATTTTATGGTTGTCTCAATCCACTATTTATTTATTTATTTATTAAATAACTATTTGAGGCCTTCCGAGAATTTTTAAAAAAAACTAAAGTGAAAATATGTTCTTTTTGTGTTCCTAAACAAAGGAACCCCAAGTGTTACTTTCTTGAAATTTTTCTTTGATTACTCATTTAGAATATTTCAAATTATTTTTTGTAAATCCAATTGAAGTTTCAAATTTTACAAGACTTGAGTAATCTTTTCATATAAATTTTAATTTAACAAATTAAATTAAATGGCTTTTATGTTGTCTTGAAGTTATGTGGGTCTCAAAATTTTGGGGTGTGACATTCCTAGTGGTACCACCCAAGGATGAATTTGCCCATGTCCTCAATGTCATTTTAAAATTTTAATAAATTCATTTTTATTAAAATTTTATTACTTTATTTATTAGTTGATAAAAGAAAAAATGAAATATACCAATTTTTTTGTTTTCAACATGATTACATTTGACATCACCAATTATCAATATCATTATTTTTTCAACAATGTTAATTTGGATATAATCATTTTCATGAGAAGTTTTTCTATCAAGTTTTTTTTTAAATTATTTGATGAATGTTGTATTTTGTTGTATGTTTTTTATAACAAATTTTATTTTTATTTTGAGAACATTAGGTTCATGATCAATTGTTTCAAGTGATAATATTTTTTTGAAACATTTGGTAAATATTATTTTGAAAAGTTTTGGACTATGTTATTATAAACTTTTTTTTTCTATTGATTTTTTTGTTAAACTATTTTATTAATGTTGCATGTTGTTATCACAAATTTTTATTTTTTCTTTGAGTGAACATTAGGTTCATGATCGATTCTTTCAAATGATATTATATTTGCTAAAACATCTGGTAAATATTCATTTGGAATTTTTTGGATTATGTTATCAAAACCCTGTTCATTATTTTCAAAACACATATCAATTATAACACCATTTTTATTTACTTTAAATACAAGATGTTTAAGATATTTAATTTGTAATGTGTTTAAAGCAAGGTGTGGATGTTTTTTAATGAATGTTAGTGCAATTTCTTGTGGCATAAAATCAAAATGGTTTTTAAAAAATTCTAACAAATGTTATTTAATTTTACATTCCAACTAAATCTTTTTCTTTTATTATGAATATATTTTTTGATTATTATTTTTTATTTGCATTGTCCTTGTTAGATGTTTTTTCTTTTACACCATGATTACGAATATTTGGAATATTTGTAATTTGATAATATGAAAGTTTCCATATACTAGGTTTTAATTTGTTAATCCATTTTGTAATTCAACTTTCACCATTATTTGACCATTGTTGTTATTTCACACATGAATAGGGAGTTGCAAGTATTCATATATTTAATAGATAATAATGAAATCACCCCACAATTGGCCATCTAAAACATATATTGGTATTTTGCAAATATAAATTTTTTCGTGATTTGTTTGGTTGTGATGCAAATCATGTTAAAATTCAATATTTTGATTCATGTTGACAACATTCTAAGGTTTGAGGTCTTTTAAAGGTTAAACATTGTTATAAGTGAAACATAGTATTTTTGAATTATTCGGTACTTGAATACTGTAATATGTATGTATTCCATTTATTAAATTTCCATAATTAATAAAAACACAAGAGATATGGAGTTTCAAAGTCGAACATTATGAATTATAATCTTGGCAATGATTTTGTATATGGTCTTTGAAATGGTCTAATCGTTTATGATGTGTTGGTTCAGGACTTGATTTTGGTTAGATAACAATCTAAAAATTAAGTTTGAAAAGTTTTGCATGATGATATTTGTAAGAGTTTACCTATGGAGTTTTAAATAAGCTAAAAAATAAGGTTTTTTCAAAATTTCATAAAATGTTAGGTTTTTAGATTATTCTTATGCACATGTCTTAATAAAAGGTACCTTTAAATGGGTTTTAGATTAAATGGAAAAAATGCTTGAAGAACTAAATAAAAAACTTTTGTAATTCTCTTTAACACATAAAAAATACCCTTGTTTTTTACTGAAAAAGTGGTAATTTCTTGTGTAACATTGGTCCACTCATTCTTACACCCACCCATAAGTTACATGTAATCAAAAGTAATGTTGCCTCCAAAACAAATGTCACAATCAACAAGTTCCAAGTATGATATGTAAATAAAATTCTAAGTGTCCCATGTATAAAAAAAAATTATTAGGAAACTTGATTTCAACAAATTCCTAAAAGCCTAAAATTGAACTTTAATTAAAAGTTTTTTTTGTATTTCTATGTTTTTCACCTTTCTTTAAAACTAAAAAAATTAACATTAAGTAGTAAAATTCAACTTGAATATAAGTTATAGGTTTTTATCCCAAAAAAACCATAAGAAAAACCTTTTTTTGGTTTGAAATCTTCGAGGTTGATTAACTAATGACCAAGTATGCATTTGATTTTAGTCCAGCCAAAAAAAGACAATCAAATTCATCACTAATATTTTATTTTATTTTATTTTATTTTGCAAGAAATGTGAAGTTGGTTTTCAATAGCAACTATATTATTACAATTGTAAGAATAATGACCATCAATATTGATTGTCATAAATGAAAGGTGACAATATCCACACACAATTTCAAAACAAGTAGTTCCAACTATAATTGTTAACTTGGCAACAACTTGCACAAAAAGAATTCATCAAAGAAATTGTAAACCACAAAATATATATGACCAATGACAAAACAAATGAAAGGAAATGCAACTAAATTAAACAAACTTAAATATGTCCCACAAAATCTTGCCCTTTAGTGCATTTGTTGTGAACTTCCATCAATTATCACAAGTAGCACCATTAAGCACATGTATCACGAAAATGGTTGAAAATTTTGTTAAAAATTGCCAAGATTATTGACTAGAAGAATTGCAAGTCTTTTAGTATTGCAAGTTTCAACAAGTTGAACATACAAATGGTAAAAATATTTTTAAAATGACAATGTTTACGTGTCATGAACTCCTAGGCCATTGACAACAACCAAAATATAGCTCTTAAAAAGACCACCCATATGTGCTAATAACAAGTTCTATTGTTCCAAGTTCCTACCAATCTTGTTATTGGATAAATTTATGGATTGAGTGAGTAGCAACAAAAAAAATTCTTTGGAAATGGATAAATGTGTTCAATCATTATAGTTGCCCCAATCTTCAAAACAAACAATTGATCATTTTTTTCCAATTTGTTTTGAAATGTTACACTAAAGTTTTGTAAAAAAAACATATAAAAACTAACTTGCACCACAAATAAACAAACAAATAATTGTTACTATTATTATTATTATTTAATGTAAAAGCAGAACTTAAAACATTTGCATTAAAACCTTCAACAAAATACAAAATATAAAAAAATAACAAATTATACACAATGAAATTTAAGATGCAATAATAATTTCAACATTTTTCATAGACCACAACCAAAGTGTTGCAAAAATAAAATAAAATACAAATTAATAGAACCCAAAAAAAGAAAAGCAAAAGGCTGAAACCCAAAACCATAACATCACAACTATCCACAATCCAAAGAAAAAGAATATAAAAACTTACATGATTATTAAAAAACCATAAAAATGTGAAAAACATTCACAATTTTTTAAAAAAATTCTAGAAGCTAAACAACATTTTATTAAAAAAACTCCTCAAACAAATTAAATGGGTACAGAACATTTTTGTCAAAACCAACACTATATAACATTATATAGAAAGAAGGGTAGGGTTTAGGTCTAAGATTTAGGTCTCAAGATTTAAGCTTGGAACCTCTTGATGTACTTCATCAATATTAATAAATAGTTAAGGTTGAACTTTAAGAGTAGGTTTAGGTGTGAAATTTAGGTTTCAAGGTTAGGGTTTAAAGTTTGGGTCACTACCATGAAAAATAAATCTATCTCACTAACCCAATTCATTAAAGGGCTTTAAAAATGAACTAGATCACCATACCCTTGTTTCATTTCACCTTAAGTCGAATTTGAATTATTTTATAATTGCCATGTTCACTTGTAGCCAAAATATTTGTTAACAAATTTTTTAATTCTCATCAAGGTTAATTTACCTCTAGATTTTTCAGTAACAAGTTCCTTGAACAACAAACATGTATATATAGTACACACATAAAACTTACATTACTACAATTCCCTGACTAACATATACACAAATTGCTTAAACTTGAAAGAAATAGGTTGAAAGAATGATGATCCATGTTCCATAATTGAAAAGTGAAAAACATAATCATGAATGAAAACCAAAACTCCTTAATAAGTTTGTCCTCCTAGTTCTTATACTAGTTATTTCAAAATATATAGTCATGAATGACCATTATAAACAATCATTAGCCAATACATAAACTAACAATCCAAATTTTCAAAAAAAATACACCCTACTTAATTACCTATTCAACTACTAATTTTGTCAAGTATAGGTTCTACAAATCACCTATTGACTAACATGTCAACCTATTATCTTAACTTAGTAACATTACCTACCAAGTTTAATAACTAGTTAGATCAATACTATAGGTTAGGTTAAATAATAGGTTAAGACACATGTTAAATTGAATAAGTTATTTACATTATCAACCTTTTAAATCATTTGTTACCAAATTTGGGTAACATTATCCCCCTTTGAAATCTACATTTTGTCCTCAAAATGTTAGCTCAAAGTCCTAGGTTAGATTGGCCTTCTACAACCAGTTGATTAATGACATCTTTGATAGATTCAACACCTATTGCTTTCACAAGTTCCACTTGATTCAAAATTTGAAGGTTGGTTGGCATTGCAATCTTCTGACGATCAAATGTGTCTTCAAAGGTCATTACGAATGTTGTAAATACCTCCAAAACATGCAAGGTACTTGAGATCAAAATAATCTCTTGACCTATGGTGGGGTTTAAGGTTTAGGGTTAACACCATATGATGTGGTGTTAGAAGTACACTAGTAAATATGAATTCCAAATATTCTAATATATTATCTAGTATGGTGAATGAAAGGTTAACAAGTTGAACCTATTCCTTATCAAATTTTCACTACCTTCCACATGTTGATTAACAATAGTGGTCACTAAAATAGGTATAGTAAAAGTCTGAATAGGTAAAGGTATGATTTCTAAACCTATTCCAACTATTAATGGATTAATTGGTTTAATAACAAGTTATACCACAGATGGTGTTGCTGGAACTCTACTATTGGTTCCAATTTCCACATATACAAAACTCGGGAACTTGTACTTGAAATCAAAAAAAATAGTTTGATAGGCTTGTAACTCAAGTTGATAACTTTGTTCATCAAAGCAAGCTAGCTCCATACTATCCTGAATTTGCTCTTATGTGAACTTCTAGACAGTTTACCACCATTCCTTCCACTTAGGGTTTCTATCTCCCAAGGCTTGATTTTGCACTTTGAGTAAGGTATTGTCTAGCAATACCTCCTCAAACTCCTTCAACCTATTGTTCATTTTAAAAGGTAAAATAGGACTAGGTTTGTTTAGTTGTACTTTGGTTGTTTCATATTAACCTTTTTAGTCTTGGATTTGAGTAATAAGACTTCGCTTCTCCTTGCCAAATTATATGTGGGTAGCTATTTGTTACTCCCTAAGATCTTGATAGGTTTGTTCCAAACTGGTTATGATACCTTGTTGTTCCAAATTAGACTCCTCCACTTTGGCATAATTTCGTGTCATCCACTCCAAATTGGTTTGGAAATGATTCAAATCATTGTGGGTTTTTTAGTTGAGTTGGTTGAGCTTGGCATACTATTGTTGTAGGTTCTAAGTTTTCCTAGTAGCCTATTCAACCTCATTCAATTTATTGGATAGGTTTTGGTTTTCATGTTGGACCCTACTCACTTGTCCTTTGATTATGACTAATTTTTTGTCACGATTCTTCAAAGTCTATTACATTGGTTTCAGCTCTAGGCTATAAGTTTGCAAGCGATTATGGGTCTTAGACAGATCTTCCTTGACTTGCTAACACTCAACTTTAAAGTTTGAAAGTTATTACAATGTCCCAAACCATGATGTGGCATTTTGAACAACTTGGTTTAAAAACATGTTAATCTATCTAAATTATTTTAAAGCATTGGTTATAATGATTAATGAATGTTTTTGAATATTTTATCCTTGTTGAATTCATTCCAAATCATACCACACGCTTTCATAATATATTACAAACATTATCATGTAAATACATTAAAAATTTACAAAATTAATATATATTTTAATGTTAAAACATGAAAAACCAAGCATTGTTTACACTTGTTGTGGTATGTGTTACCATGATTGCACCTTAAACTATGTATCTACCACATGACAATAACCATACATTGTTTCCTTGTGCATTTTTCTCATGTGGAGGACTTAACAAAATCTCACATGGGTCCAACCATGTCCAAATTATAAGCCAATGTGTTTGCTTGAAAAAACAAATCATATTAAAAAAAATTGAATGAAATTTTTTGCAACTTATTTTTACAAATACTTATAGTTGCCCCAATATATCACATTTTTTGAGTTAATCATTTTTGAGTAAATATATATATTTTTTAAAATTAGATTTTGTTAAATTTTTTTTTTCATTTTGAAAAACAATGATCGCAAATTCAAAACATATTGAAGTATTTTAACTAGTTTAAGGTTCAAAATCTTATATTATAAATAACTTTTTTTCCTATTTCATGTACATCACACTCCATTTACATGTGGTAAATTTTTTTGGAAATTTTGATATTTAAGAAAACATATTTTGAATTTCTAAAAATTTCAAATTCGACACCTTTTAAACATTGAGTGTTTTTTGCACTACTACATATTGTGCCTTTTTGCAAAGGGAAAAACAAAAAACCGGAAGGGTTTGCGAAGCAAAAACAACCTACCATATTTGCGATGTGGCATGCATCGCACCTTGTGGTTCACCAACCATCGCTAATATATAATGTACCTTAAATCATCGCAACACTTTTGCGACATATACCACAACCAAAACTTTGCGACCCTCTCAATCTCCGTGCACGCTAGCGATATTCCACAGTTCGCACCTCTTAAGCATACTCACAACATCGCAACTTTAAAAATACACAAAGTATCGCAAAACACTTTGAGACTCACAAGAAATCGCAATCTTGCGTTATTCAACGCATCGCATTTTGTGTTTGAATATGTATCGCAAACCTCATCACAAATTTTTACAAAAGTTTCCGGTGTTGGACGTATCGCAAGTTGCGATGTACGTTAGTTCGCAAAGTAGTAAAAGGGATCCTGGAGAAGGAAGTTTTGCAAAAGGTTTCGCAATGTCATCTGATTTATCACAGCCTTTTTTAAGTCGCATAAAATTTCAGTGACATTGAAGTAGTACATGCGATAGTGCAAAGGAAAGTAGTACAAAGTTCCCAAAGGGCCTACTCCCGGTACTATAAAGGCTAAAATTCGCTAAAGACTTTGACACAATGAACATTGTGGAGTAATATAGAACCACAAGCCTCAATGGCAATTTGCATAAAAATAATGAGTAGTACATTATA
>Ga0116231_10005807_pt1 | contig 24064 bp, 16 predicted proteins | sample S1TSphgellanicum_2_FD_89695 | JGI IMG/M metagenome (GOLD analysis project Ga0116231, IMG submission 89695) | Host-associated microbial communities from peat moss isolated from Minnesota, USA - S1T2_Fd - Sphagnum magellanicum MG | ecosystem: Host-associated > Plants > Peat moss > Unclassified...
AAATACAAAATAAATAAAAAAAACAATAAAAAAAAAAAAATAAAAACAAAAAAAAAAAAAAAATGAATGAAAATAAAAAAAGGATTTTAATGTATAAATAATTACTTCATTTTTGTAAGCATTATGTAACACTAAATTTTTTTCTAAAATATACATTTTTAAAAGATTCATTATTAATAAACATTGGTTGTCAACACCAAGTTATCACTAGAGCCATTTCAATTACCATGTGAGATTTGTCAGTAGTTAACATTGTAAATATGGATTGTTGTTTTTTTTATCACCCTAAACATTGTGCTAACAATGGCACTACTACCAATCTTAATATAATTAGTTCCCCAAAGACAATGGAAAATGGAATGTTAATACACATTTTGGTCTTCCTCCCTTGTATTGTATGTTGCTTTTGTTACAATGAAACCAACTAATTTCCATTTGCTTTACTTTTTCACTCAATTTTATTTTGACATTATAGAAAACTTATGCATTCCTTTTTTGAGAATACAATGACTTTTAACCATGTACCTTAAATAGCCCCATAAGTATAAGAAGTTTAAAAAAATTATATCACAACTTCTTTGGGGGGGGGGGATTTTGTTTTTCTTTTTATCAACATGAAAAAAATGATTTCCAATACCCACAAGGAAATCCTAGGAAAAAAATGAACCCCATTTTTTTAAGTGTTACAAAAAACTAAATCACTAAAAATTATACAACATGTTTTAGCATGTACCCACAATATTAAATGACTCTTAAACTTTTGTTTACTTTCATAGCTAGCAAAATTGGGCTAATTATGCTTGTTGATGATTGTTAATTTGGCTAGACACAAATTTGGAAATTTTTAAAGAATTTTTTTTTACTTTCTTTATTTTTTTCCCCTTTTCAAGGAGGAAACCATATGATGAAGGTTGTACAATAACTTTTTTAAATGGAAAGCAAATGAACCTACCAATTCCCAATCAACCATGTCTCATTTTGTCAATTTTTGTTACTTGTGGAGCTTTAAGATGTGCATGGTTGTGGGCCCATTTTTTTTCCAAACCTTTCATATGATTGGCAAGTGTTTGAAATTATAGTTTTCATCACCATTAGCTTTGAAAATATCAATACTTTGCCTTTGAAACTATAGTTTTGTCGATACAACTTTGTCTTTCCTAATTTATATGTTTGAATTAGGGTTGTCAAATGTTCACAATGGTGCCAAAAATTTTGATTTCCATTTTCTTTTAACATGCTTTAGTTACAATTTTTAAATCTTTAGTTCATTTGAATAAACATAATTAGTATAACTTAAAGTTTGATCCATAGGCCCATTATTTGTGTTTACGGTCAAGAATTAAAATGAAAGATATGAACAAATTAAAGAATCAACCCACCAACACTCCTTTTGACAATAATGTATCCAAATGTTTTACATTAGGACATTAATCAATACATTGGTGATCAAATTATTGTGTAAATTGATCATCAAAAGTTTGTGATTCAAGTGCATTTATTTAAGGGGAGATTAGATAACTATGGATTTTCTTTATAAGTTGGCCACCTCAAAATGCTAGCAAGGAAGATGAAATAACCATAAACACATAAAATCTTGCAAAATGTTTTCATTCTTTGTCTAATGGTGTAATTATGAAACATTGTAGTGTTGTACATAATGTTATATGTGTCGCCCATTGTCTAGTATGTTTGCTTCCTTACTTTTATTATTCTTTCCTAGATATGATCAAGCTTAGAAAAATCAAGAATGAAAAGGAATGGATCTAAATAACATTGATTGGAACACCTTGAAATTGGTTGTAATGGTCTTGAATTTGACAACAACTTTCAATGTAATTGTTTTCAACATTGTGATCCTTTATTAATCATTTTTCCTTCACTACTTTCTTTCATCACAATAAAATTCTTCCCACACCCGCACAAAAAATTAAAAAATCCATTGGGATCATTCAACATTGGTCTTTTGGAACCTAAGTTTTATTGTTCAACCTTATAGATTGATTTAAACCTTTCTTTTAACCTTTTTTTCAAATATTTTCTTTTGTGTGTTTGGGGTGTGTGTTTGCAAGACATGAATATACATTGTGATTGCTTGTTGTGACAATTCCATTTTTCAAAATTTTCTTAGGTTTTTTAACAAATATGATTGAAAGATTGAAAAAACTTTGTCTTAAACATTGCAAATAATTTTGATTTATTCTTGGTTGCCCCTTTTTTTCCACAAAAGGAAGGCCCATCACTAAAATATTAGATCATTTCATGGTTTTCGATTTTTCTTAGACGCACCAAGTCCTCATGTCATCATCATGGGTGGCAAATTTTTGAACTTAGGATTTTGGAACCAATGTTGTTTGGGAATTTGATTTGTAAAATTAAATATGGGGGTTCATGAATAGGTTTTTGTGATTCGGACTGAATTTAATACCTTTTTTGTTGCAACCCTACTTTGAGGGAGTGTGAGGATGAAACTCACACTCCCAAAATTGGGACTTGGGAGTCTTTCGGGATTCTCGAAATTTCAGAATTCGATTATAGGGGTCAAAACACCTCGCATTGGGGTGTTTTTTAGATCATTGAAAATTTATCGAAATGTAGATGTCGAAAATGGGCTTGCATCGGCCATTTGGACATCTTCAACACAAGTTATGGCAAAAAGAAGGGCCGAAAATCAAATTGGCAATTTGACGCCTGACCATTAAAAGTTGGGAATCGACCCAACTTCGGTGCGTTCAAGTGGAGTGCAATACACCATTGGAAAGCTCTCAAGGAGAACTACAAGTTTGCTTTAGACCTCATCCCAATCGGAAATCTGAGCAAAGAGTTATGACCTCGCAAAATCCCGAGAGTCCAAATCGAGACAGTTTTGAAACTCCTCCTTGGGAGTCCCAGGACAAAAAGTCATTCAGATGTGGGTGCTATGGAGAGGCATAGAGTATACTATATGGGGGAAGGTGGTGGCTTCCCCTGAATCTGGGTCGTGGTGAGTTTTGTGAGTCTAGGATTGCCCGTGGCTTGTCTTAGCACCGAAGGTGCTCCAGAAAATAAATTAACCAACTTATTGGTTGGTTTGATGTAGGTTTGAGTAAGTAAATAAAACTTGTCACTTTTCCTAATCCCATCTCAGAACTTCAACATGCCCCCCTACCCCTTCTAATGCTGAGAGCTAGGAGCGTGCCCCAAGTTCTTCACAATTCTGCTGTTGAATAACTTAGACCCATCTTGGGTTTAACTAGGAACTTAGGAGTGCATCATTTTTATTGGAATTTGCACCAAAATTGAACCATGGAATTAGTCTTTTAGTAAATTCAAAACCAAAACCATGAAAACACATTCTTCAACACAAGGTTATGATTTTAGGTAGAAATTTGATGAGTATGTTCAATTTTATAATTAAAGATTAATTGTAATTATCACAACCCTAGCGTTGGGCTCATAACCAAGGCAAGGCCTTGTGAAGGTGCGAGCCAAGAATGAACCTGAAAGTCACATTTCATGCTCCCGAGAGTGCAAGAAAGTTGGGTAATGAACCCCCACACTTCGAAATCAGCTCCCACTTTGGGAGTTAGAGTCCCAATGGACTCCCAAATTTTCAGAGGGTGATCGCAAGTGTCAAAATTCATTGGATTGAAAAGTTATTTATATCATTAAAAGGTTTTTAGAACTTAGACGTCTAAAATGGGCTCTCATGACCCATTTGGACACTTCAAACACAAGTTATGGCCAAAAGAAAGGTTGGGAGTCAAATTGACAATTTGACTCCTGACCACTAAAAGTTAGAAATCACCCCAATCTCCTTGCGTTCAGGTGGTGTGCGACATATCGTTGGAAAGCTCTCAACGAGGGCTATAACTTTTCTTTAAATTTCATCTCAATCAGAGGTCTGAACACAAAATTATGGGCCCCCAAAGCCACAGAAGTCCTAACTTTAGGAATTTCGAGACTCCCACTTGGGAATCCCAAGACAAAATGACATTTGGGTGCTGGTCATGTGGCCAAACACATAGTATATTATGTGGGGGAAGGTGGTGGCTTCCCCCAAATTTGGGCCATGATGAATCTTGTGAGTCCATGTTTGCCTGTGGTTCGTTCGTGCACCAAAGGGTTCCAACTACACACTAACCAACCTATTGTTTGGTTTGTGCAGGTTCATGTGCGTAAGTGACTTGCTTGTCAATTTTCTTAGTCCCATCCCAGAGCTCCAACATGCCCTTCTATCCCCAAAGTGTTGTGAGTCAGGGAATGCACTCCAACTCCTTTTCCTTCCGTTGTCTTTGTTTTTGGACTCACAACTAAGTCCATCAAAAAGCTTAGGGGTGCGTCCGTAATTAATTGTTGAACTCCATATTTGTATAAATTATTATTTTAACTTGTTGGAAAACTTTGTACTCATACAATCCTTATAATTCAGGAATGTTTAATTTATACATGGAATTAAACTTAGTTTTTGAACCAAGCCCAAAGATTCATGAATTTGAAAAAATGTGTTATGAAAGGGAAACCAAAAGGTTTAAAAAATTTAAGTCCCAAACCCTCATTTAAAAAATCTCCAAATACATTTTACAATGCCAAAATTGAAACCAAATGTTTTTTTAAAAATGAAGAACTCCACAACCTTGGTTGCAACAACTTGAATTTGGGCAATGTACAAATGATTGAATACCTATTATTTTGAGTCAAATTTTTTCCACATTTTAGGTAACTATGCACCCACAAAAAAAACATTACACAAGGTTGCTTCAACTTCCATATGGTTTTCATATCCTTATTTACATATATTGGCATTGCCTACCAAGGCAAGGATATTGTGTTTAGATTCATTATAGAATATAGTAGTTGAAGGGATTTTGGCTGCTAGTTAATAGGCCTATTTTTATATGAGGATATTTGAAAGATGATATTTTGGCTTGTGTTGAAACATGAGATTAGTTATAGAGTTATAATACCTTGAAGGATTTTGGTTTCTTTTGGAGGATCTTTTGAAGATTATATCCTTTGCGTGGTGAAATATTTGAGGTTCCATAATTCTTCTTTTGCCTTAAATACTGTTTAACGTAAATGGCAAGGCCATGGTGTGACACACCCCTTGTTTAGCTTGTATAGTTGCATTGTTGGTGAAATTTTGTTGACAATAAGTTATGCCACTAAATAGTTGTAGAGTAGATAAGAGAAGATGACAATGCTATACTATTCGGAGCAAACCCACAAGTTCTACCTTATTGTGAATAGGATATATCATCTGATAAGAAGCTTCAACACTATAAGAGCAGCTCCAAAGGTGCTCAGTATGTGGCCCAGCAAAATGAAATTGGATGAAAAAAGTCAAAACATGCCGTTTTCACTCAGCAAAATGGTTTTGACTTTTGATCTGGCGTTTTTCCTCAAAAAGTTGAGCTTGGTAAAAGGCATAGTAGAGCCTAATCTATCTATGAAGGAAGGTAGTTTGTTTTGTAGTTATGAGATCCACCGAACCAGGATGCTTCAGATTGTGTTCTTGGTGCCTTTGGAAAGCTCTCAACAGGAGGGGTGCATGGGCTTGGTTCCATGACATTTGGACTTGCGGTGAAAAAGTTCTTGAATATTGAATGATTTCTTCACTGAAAATTAAATTAAATCATAGCTTAAAAATTTCAGAGGAATTGGAACGTGCCATTGGGTGTCCTTGGAAAGTTCTTGGTGAGCAGGATTTAATGGAATTTATTTGGTAAGATTTGGATTCAGATTGTGGGAGATATTGGTTTTAAAATGATTTCTCTCACTGAAAAAATTCAAATAAATTTCAAAAAACCAGGTTTTGGAAGGAAAAATCAGTTGAGAATGGGGAAACACTTGAAGAACGCTTACCATTCATTCAATTCAAGCATGATTTCCTTTCATATTTGGGTGTTCAAAAAATCCATACATACATTGCAAAACAATGTTCACATGTTGTGTTTCTCTATTTTGTAATGGGTTTGCTCAAGTAAATAATAACTGGCTTGCTTTCTCTTGTTTTCTAGTTTTTTATTGTGATTGGTGGCATAAAATTCCTTCACATATTTGTGGGGAAAGGTGTGTGGGGTGATAAACTTAGGTATGGGTTAGGTGTTGTGTTTTGGGCTTTAGTCTGACCCATGGAAAAAGGAAAAAAAAAAAAAGACTCACAAGATCTAAATAATTGCATTGATATTTATTTATTTATTTTGTTCTCTTGAGCTGGATTCACACTAAGGTGGTAAAGGGGATAAACTAAAAGAATAAGCTAACCTTAATGCTATCTCATTCACACAAAAAGGTTAAAAACTGACTCAGCATTGGGGTTAAGAGGGGGGATAAATGTGTTGAAATATCTTAACCTCAGGAATAAATATCTTCATTTTTTTAAGATTTTGGATCAAGTTAGGGTGTAATAAGGAGGTTAGTTTGACCCCCTTGATTTCAAAAGGTTCAAATAGTCCCCCTCGTGTTCCCAATAGCTTCTAACCTTGCACTTGCCAACATACTACTCTCTTTTATGTGAGAGAGCACTTGGAATGGTGGGGAGATTTCGGGGAAGTGTTGGGCAACTTGACTAAACTTTCTCAATCTGCCCAAAAAGTTCAGGCACCTTGGAAACATTTTCTCAGGTTTGCAAATTTTTTTGGCTAGCCTATAGAACTTCTGAACATTTTTCTGCATTAATTGCCTAAGATTTGAGGCGCCAATTCATTTTTTTCAACCTCTGTAATCTGCCCAAAATGATTGGGCAACATTAAAATTGTCCCCATCTGCCCCCAAATTTCAATCATCAGGAATTTTTTCAGAGTGCCCAGAATTTTTGGCAGAAATGAAAAAAAAAATGACCTTTCTAATATGCCCAAAATCATCAGGCACCGTAAAAATCCCCAAACTGCCCAAAACATCTCGAGCATCCTGGAAAAAAAAATTCCCAGGAATTTCTCTAGAGTGCCAAAAAAATTTAGCAACATGGGCAGAATATTCGTAAATTTCCCTAAGCTGCCCAAATTTTTTGGGTAGTTTGGAAATCCCTTCAATGTGAATGGTTCAGCCAAGGTTTAAATCAATCCCCATCATACTATTTTATCTAACCCCCGTGTGTGAACAACACATGGGTTAGTTTACTCCTTATATTTTCATTGTTTTAACCCCCAAATCAACAAAAGGTTAAATCAAATTTTTAAATCCATACTAACCCTCGGTGTAAATCAAAGCATTATGGATTTATTACATAAGTTTGTTTTATTTTCCATAAGTAACATGAAAACAATAGCCATTTTTTTTGGGCTCCAAAGAAATAGAAAGATGATATCCATGAATTTCCATCATCCATCCAATTCTCATATGTTGTATAACTCTAATATTTATTATTATTGTTGTTGTTGATAATGTGCTAGCAAATGTCTAGTGTAGTACTACAATTGAACCCCTTTTTCACATTCAAAATTTAATCTTTTGTGGGAGTGTGGGCCTTAATGGTAAAGGTTCTATGGGCTATGGTGGTCAATCCCCAACCATGTGGGGTCCAATTTAAAATTACAATGATCTAAAATATGGCGTTTATAAAATATTTGACACATTTTGATTCATTAATATTGATGGGGATCAAAATATCTAACAAAAAAAGATTCCATTAAAAATTGGGTTCTTTTTGTCCTTAGTGATACACCTTAAAGAATTTGGACCATGTGACATGTGCTCATGGGTGTAGTAGTACAATTATGTAGGATGTGGAAACAACCCATGGAGATAAAAACTTATTATACAAAATGTATCATCTTGTTTCTTTGTTATTGGGTAGACTAGACTACCATAAAATCATGGTTGGGTGGGCCTTCCCTTCTTGAAAATTTGATGTTCAAAGGAGCTTGTTGAGTAATGTGTAGAACATTCTTTCTTTCATTCATTAGATTGTTGTTTTTGGCCTTGCCATGTGAGGAGATTGTGTTTAGATTCATCACAGAGTATAATAGCTTAAGGGATTCCCCCCCCCAAGGTAATAGGTCTATTTTTATACAAGGATTTTGAAAGATGATATTTTGGTTTATGTTGAAACTTGAAATTAGTTATAATATATTGAAGGATTTTGGTTTCTTTTAGAGGATTTTTTTGAAGATTATATTTTTGCATGGTGAGATATTTGAATTTCCATAATTCTACTTCTGCCTTAAGATACTTTTTAATGTAAATGGCAAGGCCATAGTGTGACACACCCCTTGTTTACGATGGCGTTGTTTGACATTCCTTCCTATTAAATATTTTCTTCTTTGCTTCTTTTCCTATTTAACTAGTGTATAACCATGAACAACTATAATTCACCTTTTTTTTTCCCTTATCTTTGGCATGCTTAATGTAACCCATTTTATTTATTTATTTATTTTTTTATTTCATGAAATGAGAATCACCCTCCATCCTAACTCAATTATAGGTCAAGAATAATAAGATTTGACCTCTCCAGTCATAAAATTATGGCCTTTGTCATCACTGATGTAAGCCTAGTATCATCATGTATTGGGTTTTTTTGGGGACATGCCCAAGTCTCCCTTTTGAAAAGTTATGTTGGGTGGGTATATATGATCCAAGTGTGAAGGTTTTTTGGCCACTTGTTAAATTGGGTATATATATCTAGGTTCTTTAACAAATACCTGCCCAAATAATAGTTTGGGGTTTGGTCCCATTTTAGTTAACCAATGGGGATTTGGTGCAACATTCAATGAGTATTTGATTTTTGAAAAAAACAAAAAACCTAATCTTGGCATTTAAAAAATAGTAAATCCCCCTTATAATCACGCCCTTGGTGACCACTTCTCTTCTGACACTAACAAATTGTGATTTAAAAGTGTACAGTCACATTCCATTTAAACCCTTACAAGACTATGATTATAGGTCAAAGAAACCTTACAAAACAACATTTTTTATGCTAGAATGAAGGTGCCCATTGTCTAAATTTCCTATGTGGGTTATTCTAAATTTTATTATGCATTATTGGACTTGAAAAAGGTTATGATTTCTGCTTGTTTTAATGTGACAATTTACATTGAGTTTGAACTCCTTACCTATCAACTTGTGTATCTTGTCAATTAGATTTTCTTCGTTAAGATTTTTTGTTTTTCTTGGCAAGCTCATACATTTTTTGTTTGTCTACATTAGAAAGTTGTCATTTTTTTCTTTTTTTTCAACTATATTCGTTGTTGTTAGTTTGTACAACTTGAACACAAAGCAACACTAACATTGTCAAAAGGAATTAGAATTTACAAAACCCTAATATTTGTCCTAAATTTCCCCCATTAAAATCACATTTACTAAGAAAGTTTTGCAAATATTTTGTGTTATTAACGAATGTGATAGTGTGTTTAAAGAATGGTGTTTCTTACAACATATGGTTACCAAAAAATGTGTGAATATCATAAGGTAAATGAATGAATGTTGGTGTTCATGAGTAAATGAAACAGCCAATGTCCATTCTCCAATCACTTTTGGCCATGAGATCCAAACAAGTTCAGTAGCCCTCCACCTAACACCTTTATAGTTATTTACAAAATTGCATTTGGATTAGATATGAATAAAATATGCCACTCCAAAGCAAGAGGAAACTTTTTTTAAGCTTTTCTTGTGAACACATATCATCCCATGTGCAACCAATGTGCACCCTATTACCAAACATGTTAGACAATATCCATGAACAATAACCCTCTTATCACGAAACTATATGAATTTTATTTTAAACATGTTTTCTTACATCAATAGAAACATGTGTGCACAAGTGTAAATTACCAAAAAAAGTGCCCTAAACATGTGATGTTTGTTCATAAAAGAGGATGTGTTCTCAATTAAAATATATGTGAATGGACAATCAAGATTCAAACCCTACAATGCATTTACTAATTTTCAAAATGCCATGTTTGTTGGGGTGGGGTTTTATGGCTCCTTTCACACTCGTCACACTTCTCTCACGACAACTTCCATGGTTGGAGATCCATGGTCATTGGGGTTGGTTTTGTATGTTTAATTTGTGTTGGTGTTGTTCATAAAATTTTCACCAAATTATTTTAAAAGGATCAAGCTTGTGGCATTGGTCTTGCTAATATTTTATATTTCATATGATCTTGTTCATTGGACCTGAAATTTGCACCCAAGCTACTAATATTGGTGTTCATCTTGGTCTTATAATGGTGTTCAAACTATTATGTTTGGTATTCATCTTGGTCTTCTAGCAGTGTTCAAATTATTGTGTTTGGTTTTCATCTTGGTTTTGTGTTCACTACTACAAAACATGGGTGTAGTTCACTAGTCCCCATTCATTAGACCAATGAATTCACTACTTTCCAACTAATCTTCGTTTAATAAAACTACTAAATTCACTCAAAATTTAGTGAAATCACTTAACATACATGGACACCTTTTGTTGTGTTAATTTTTTATGTTAATCTTAGTTTTCATTTTGGTCATATGGTGGTGTTCGAATTGTTGTTCTTTGTGTTCATCTTGGTTTTCTTTTGGTCCTTAAGCTATTAATCTTAGTGTTCATCTTGGTATTTTGGTGATGTTTGAAGTTTGAAATTTACATTGGTGGTTTATTTTTGTGTCAACTTGTTTATTTGGTTCAAACCTTTCCTCCTCCCCCTCCCATGTTTGGAAGTTTTTAAACAAGGTCTTGCATGCATGTTAGAAGGTGCCTTGCAACTGACATTTTAAGTATCATTGTTTGTTGTGCATATATGTGTTCTTTATTGTGTCTCCTTTTTCTATGTGCCAAAATTGCTACAAATGTTCATAACTTGGAAACCTTGTGGATTGGTTTTGAAGTTTGCTTGGAAGGTCTTGTGAAAGTTCTCACCATAATCCTTCACTTACAAAAGTTGACCACAATGCTAAAAATTTTACCCACTATTGGTTATGCATGCAACATTGAACTACTCATTCAGCTACAATTAAATATTCTTATACATGCCCAAGGAGGCCATTGCTTGTATATTTCAAGAAGCACTTAAAATAAAAGGATATTTTTAATTTACTATGAAATAATGGTGTATTTTGAATATATTTTAGGTATGTTCAAAAATATATTAGGTATATTTAAAGTATGTTTTCATAATGACTTATATATAGGCACAATATTTTCATTTAAATATTCTTTAAAAAACTAGTAAATTGCACCCTATATTTTTTTACATGTTGTTTGGAATAAAATGGAAGTGGCCCCTTTGGATGTACACATCTTAACTACTTTTCCTCCTCCTTTTACAACACCTTTGTTACATAATATTTAAGTATTCAATTGAAGTAACCATGTGTGAATAATTCAAATTTATACATGGCGTCCTACCCTTGGTCCTATTTGTTGGCAATTGTGGCTAAGATAGTAAGTTTGCACATTATGGTGCATCATGTTTCAAACTTGCATTAATTAATCAATGTTTCCTCCAATTGGTTGAATGTTTATCATTATGTTTGGGGAGTCCAAATTCACCAGAAAGGGTAGATGCAAGTTAGGGTGTTTCAAAAGCAGCAAGAATCCAAGTCCCAAAAGTCCATAATATTTTGTTGGTTATTGTTGTAATTTTTTCAATCCATTTTTTTTGCATCATGTATCATATATTGAATCCTTATAAAAAATATTGAGATAAAATCATAATTAAAAAATGCATTTGAATTGGCGCACTCCCAACCTCCTCAAGATATTCAAATGTGAGTTTAAAATGAAAACAACGGAAGAGTAGGAAGTTGGGGCATGCTCCCTAGCTCGCAGCACTTTGGGGGTAGAGGGGTGTGCTGGAACTCCAGGATGGGACTAGGAAGATTGAAAAGCACTTCAATCACTCACATAGGCCTACACAAACCAAACAACAAGTTGGTTAGTGCATAGCTGGAGCATTTTTGGTGCTAGGACGAACCACGAACAAACTTGGATTCACAAGATTCACCATGGCCCGAACTTGGGGGAAGCCACCACCTTGCCCCTTATAGTATACTTTGTGCCTCTCCACGAGGCCCACATCCAAATGGCATTTTGTCCCGGGACTCCCAAATGGGAGTCCCGAAATTCCCAAAGTTGGGACTCCCATGATTTTGGGGCCTCATAACTTTGTGTGCAAACCTTTGATTGACATGAGGTCTGAAGAAAAGTTGTAACCCTCATTGAGAGCTTTCCAACAATATGTCTCATGCCACCTGCACACAAGGAAATCAGGTCGATTCCCAACTTTTAGTGGTTGAGAGTCTCGGCCTTTCTTTTGGCCATAACTTGTGTTTCAAATGTCCAAATGGGTCATGAAAGCCCATTTTAAACATCTACGTTTCAATAGCTTTCCAATGATATAAAAAACTCTTCAATCCAATGGGTTTTGACCCCTACAATTGCCTTCTGAAAATTTGAGAGTCCATTGGGACTCCAACTCTCAAAATGGGAATTCACTTGGGAGTGTGAGGGTTCATTCCCTCACACTCTTTTGCACTCCTGGGAGCATGAGATGTGATCCTTGGGGTTCCCTCTTGGCCTGCAACCTTGCAAGCCCTTGTTTTGGTCACAAGCCCAAAGCTTAAGTTGCGACATGAATGTTAATGCAAAACCCAAACTATAGTCCATATGTCCACATAAAAAGTTCATTACTATATGATTGGTGTATGTGTATTAAATTTCATTCCTCAATAAATATTTTTATTCAAGTTAACAATCTTAATCCATAAATATTTTTGTCAATTTGATGATTTTATAATGCATTTGTGGCATTTGAATAAAATACACTTTGCAAAAAGTCCATAAAGATGTAAAAAGTGAGCCACCATAGCTTGCGTCTACCCCTAAGGCTTCATCCATGAATGTTATTGTCTAGATGTCTAACAAGTTTAGGTGGCATTTCTACACAATATTGTTGTTATGATGATGAAAATGGATAATGACCTTCATGGCCTTCATGCTCAAATGATCCTACATCTTATAATAGTTTCCCATGGTCATCCATGTCATGTGCTACAAAATTGGCATTCAAAATTATTGAAATTAACAAAGTCATACACATGAACACATGCACATAAGTCGCCCCCAAATGTTTCCAATCAAACAATTCCCAAATTATTTGTTCACCAACAAACAATTATAATTATGTTGAGTAATTTGTCAATGAACAAGCCCCCTTTGTTGGGTTGTTCACCAACAAACAAGCCCCCTTTACTACAATTTAACTAGGTTATTTGCTAATAAACAATTATGTTTGGATATTCACCAACAAACAAATTCAATTGACCCCCCTTTGTTGAATGGATGAAATTTTTTGTATCCATTCAAAATAGGGGAGGGTCAATTTGTATTCAAATTGAACCCCCCTCCCCTTTTATTTTAAGCTTACCTTGGGCTTCGTGAAACTCCTAAACATGTCAAACCTCACATGTTTAAAAAGCTTGAAGAATCAACATTGATGGCAATGTACCTATGTGCATGCCACCACCACCTCACCCACCTCTTCACATTGTTGCAGTTATAGTTAAACTACTACTCTCATTGTGGCACCCACTAATACCAACATATGCTAACATTCTTGTTTGTTTATGAAATTGACTCCCCCCAAGAACTTGCAATTCCCATCACTATGCATAGTTAACACTCACATAAATTCAACAAGTTTTTTTAATTAGGTGATTTTGATTGCCTTTAAGTCTTTTAGAACAATTTTCACTAAGTGCTCTTCATTAGGATGCACACAAATTGCACAACTCCCTTATGCATAGCAAAATTGTCATACCAAGGGGAAAGGAAGGCCCATTTTGCTTAACAATAAAAGCCTTCCCTTTTTTACTTTTTGTAGTTTTTTGTTGTGGTTTGGGTCCTTGTCGTAGGTTGATGACAACCACAATACTTTGGAGCTCCACGTGCAAACACCACATTCCTGCAACTAAACTCCAACCACAACATTGCAACATTCATTAATGTTTTGCCCAATGGACTCCTTTTTTTAATAACCTTGTTACATTGTTATTCCATTTCAACAACACCTTGAATGCCTTGGGTTTAGGCCCAATTTGGGTTCCTCCCAAGGGCTAATTAATAAAAAACAAAAAAAACAAAAAAACATCAAAATCACCTACAAGCCAAGATTAGCGTTTAGTTGCAAATCCTATTTCAATTGCAAATCCTTTCTACAACAATTTTTCCAGTGTAAAAATGAGAAAATTCTTACTGTAGCACCATTAACTAGATCACATTTTTCATGTTTCAAGAAAATTCACTTGTAAACTACAAGAATCCATGTTCAAAAACACATAAAAGACAAGTCTATTTCTCTTGTGTGCTTTGGAATTTCAAAACATGAAAACTAAGAGTCTAAAACCAACTATGAAAATAAGTCCCCCCAAATACAAAAAAACCAGATCTTATTCACATTAAATTGGGTTCCAACTATAAATAACAAAGTATAGGAAACTAATGTCCTATAACCTTTAGATGTCTTTTGCTTGTTGTATTTCCTTTAATGTTACATGGAAACCATGACCATTTAGAATTAAAAGGTGGTGTTTTGGGAGAAAAAGGTGGATAATTTTTTTTGAAAATGTGTAGAAAAGACCTTTTGCCACTAAACATGCCTATTAGGGCATAGGTAGACATATTAAAACTTGATGGGTAGACAATTTTCAGTTATTGGTTCATATTTGAACATTGTGTAGAATTTTGAATTCTTGTTCTTTCTTTTCAAATGGGGTTTTGGAAGGAAATGGGCTGACATCACTTTTCTTTGCAAGTTTGTGTGTTTTCAAGAACACTCATGTTGTATGGTAGAGCAAGTAGGTGTCATGGTGAAGGAATTAACAAGAACTAAAAAAATTAATTAATAACTAGAATTTGTTAATACTTGCAAGTAAAAACCCATCAAAACCATTAATAATAAAATTGTTAGTAGATTTGAAACCTTGTAATTAAAAACATCATTTTTATACATGTTTGATAGTAATTGCATGAAATTAGAATTAGTACTTATTGGTGTCCCCGTCCATGGTCAATTTGTTTTAGGTGTCCAAACCCATGCCCAACACGAATCATGGGAAATACATTGATGTTCATTTTCTTTTGTACTTCTTACAGCCCCCCAATTATGACAAAACATGCATTAATTTATGCCATACAATTTGACCTCCGTTCAAGGAATGGGTTCATCCTCATCACCAAACAATGTTAGACAAGTGATTGATCACAAAACTAATATTTTTAATATAATAGGGTAAAAAACATTGTGTCCTAGTTTTTTGAATCGGGCATTTAGATTTAGAAGTTAACTAAATGCCTACCCATTAAACAATGGTGCTTGAACATGGATGTGACCACAAAACATGTCTTGCTAATGGACAATTTAAGGTTAGGACTACTTTTGAACCTTTTGGTTTTTTGTATGTTAAGGATTGTAATGTAAATAACCAATTGAATCACAGAGGTATGTTTTTGTTATGTTTGATTGTTTTAATGTGGAAGGAGGTGTGACTTGTTATTGTTGATGGCAAAAGAATAAGGGGAATGAATAGTGTTGCAAAATGGAACCAATGTTGTTTTTGAAGGGTAAACCAATCCTTGGGTGGTACCATTAGAAACCACCTCAAAGAATGTTAAAGAACCAAAAATGGCCAACTTAATCATTTTTCTAAGCCAAGTTTCCTTTAAATGTCTATAAACTTGTTTTTCTCATGTTTATCAATTACATGCCTTAATATATGGCTTGAAGTTTATTTTGAAATTAAAAAATGAAAATTGTTAAAATTTTGTATTCTTAATTTTGATGGCCTTTTTAGGAATCACATTCTTTAATTTTTGAAATTCATAATTAAATTATATTTACTCAATTAATTTCCTAAAAAATAAAAATAAAAATATTTCAAAATTACCTTAGGAAAAGAATTCCTCCAAAAATTCTCAAATCATGTTTCAAGTTTGTGTTTTTCACCAAAAAAATTCAAGGAAAGGAACCATTGTTAGATTCTTGAAATGTCTCTAAATGCTATGATTATGAACGTCAAAATACACAATATTATTGATATTATTGAATATGGAACCTAATAAATGTACTCCTGAAAAAATTAATGAAATTTTTTATTTAAATGTTTCATATATTTTAAATTTTTTGATGGGTTCAATAAAATCAAGATGTGGCATTCCTAATTGTACCACCCAAATACGGGTTTGCCCTATAATGTGGTTTGCCTAATTGGGTTGGTGAACATTGTGGCTCACTTAGTTTTAATAAGGATTAACATGTTCACGGAGTTGCTAACATCATGTGACAAGTTATATTGAAGGACCATGTTTGGAGATGGGGTGATTTTTCTTCTTCATTGTTTTCTAATTTGGAAGTTAAGTTCTCTTGCTTATTATGTTCTGTTGTGCATGTGAGAATAATGTTCATAAATTGCGTTGTGTTAATGTGTTATGTGTCTAACTTTTTCATAAATTTTCGTTGTGCACAAGGAATTTGCGTAGAATGTAAAATTAAAATGATTAAGTGCATAAAATTAGGGATTCTACTAGAAATGATGAGAATCATAAGGGGGTTGTACAAGTTAATTTAAGATGGCATTACCATTCCCAATTTCAATACACTTGAGGAAATTCAAAGATTTTGTTGTTATGGGAGATCACAATTGTTGAGGGAAATGAATACTTACTTGTATATGTGTTTCAAATAGTATCCTATTGTTTTGGGAATGTCAATAATGGCTATTGAGGCAAATCTTTCAAAAAATTTGGGGAATAGCTTACTAGGATGTTGAAGGAGTTATTATCATTTGTCAAGACTTCTAGGATCGGGAATTAGTAAAAACACATTCTTGATATGGACAATTTCTTCTAGGTCCCAAATATGAAAATATCATATGAGGGTGTAGGTTGTAACTTTTCAAGGGAGATGCCATGGAAAAAACCATGATAGCTCATGAGGAAAAATTCAAAGTGATCTAATTTAAGTATGAATCCATAGCATCTTAATTATACATTGATTTGTTGTGTCATTTGGTTCATTCACAAGTTTGTGTGGTAGGGGTTAAAATTTTGTTGGTCTAAAATTATTGTCATGAAATTATGGAGTTATGAGATTCCATATGTACCCAAGTCCTTTTTGTGGTTACATGGGAGTTTTATTTGGCGTTTTGGGTGTTCATCCATTGGTTATTGATTGGTTATGGGTGGTTCTACCCTACATGGCATTGAAAAAAAAACATAAATGAAAAACATGTTGGTTATTACATCATTAAAGAATTTCATGATATGTATTAACTAATCTAACATGTAATTTTGTTTTTCAATTTTTTGCAATTTGGCAAATTGTTTCCAATCAATGAAAAAAAAATGAAAAATTTGAGATTTTAAAGGATTTTTTTTGCCAATTTTCGAAATAAAAATTAAATTAACCACATCTAGATGTAGGTATTTCTTGGGTCACCACTTGTAACAACACTTTTGTAAAATGTTATAACCCACCTAGGACAATTGCCATGTAATGTTAATTGCTAGGTATTTTCGCTAGTGGACATACTTGATGAATTTGAAAAAAATTGTTGGTCCAATGAGTGTGAAAGACATTGAGTTTAAAGGATATTTTCTTATTCGTATAACAATATGAATATACCCCATATTTAAAAGCATGGTGACCTCATTTTATGGTGACATCAAATGCAAATTGTCCATGTAATGTAATGCACCAATGTGGAGGCTTTGATGAAATAAAGGTTTTAGGCAAGCTATATAGCCAACTTGAATCCCTCGTTTAAGGATTGCCCCTACCTACTAATGTTAATTCAATGTAAACAAAAAACAAATCATGAATTAAACATAAGAACCTACTTTGATTTTTTTGTGTAATCAAAAAACATTTTACTTGTTGCAATTTTTCCTTTGTTGTTTGTTGGTGTTTCCAAAAATGGAACAACATTTCAGAACATGGAATGTTCACTTTGTAAAAAAAAATGTTCATTAAAATAGGCATTTCGTTTTTCAATATGCATTTCATTTTTTTTGTTTTTCCTTTGATATTTGAAATAATATTCTCCAAATATCATGGAAAAGAATAAATAAATAAATTGGAGTAGGTCTTTACATGTGATAACTCTTTCGATAGTTTGGTTTTCAACATTATAATCTAAATGTTGAAAACCAAGGGTGTGGTGGGCCTACCATGAGCCTTTGAAGTGGTGATAATGCCATGCATGGTGGTGTTTCAATGGAAAATGGAGGATGAAGTAAGCTAAGAGTTGATGTAAAAGTTTTATGAAGATACGAACTACAATATTGACACAACAACTACATATATGCCATGATGTTGAAATTGAAATTAAAAAAAAACTTGCCTTCGAAGGTTATGTTTGTAAATGGGGATGCACCTTGAGTAAAAATTGCTTATTCTTCTAGACCCTATTATGTGTTTTACACAAAGCCATTTAGATTGGCAATTCATAACCATAACAAATGAAGTTTCATGTGTTTTGCTATATTTATACAATTAAATAAACCAAAACATTTGGTGTTTTTTCATTCGAAAACAAATGTGTATAAACATGGTTATAAATAAATATGCATTTCTTAGTCCTTTTTAATACTTACCTTTTTATATTTATTAAAAAAAGGAGTATGGTAATATAATCAAGTTTAAATATATTATTGTTTGAAAGAAATATATATTAAAACTTTGGATTTTATTCAAGATACAAATATTTTTCCCACACCATAATCTGGTGATTAGACCATACTCAAGGTTTGTTCACACCAAATGATAGGTTAATTTTGTGATAGGCCTTAACACAAGATAAGGATTATCATTCAAACCTATATGAATTAGTTATTAACCTACAATCGTAGCTATAAAAGTATTTTGTTCACATAACATGTTAATGATTACACTTACCTTTTAACACACTAACATTTTCATCAAATTTCATGGTGATAGTAGGTACGTAGCCACAACTTTTGGCATTGACCTCTTTTTGCACGAGCATCATGTTTTTAGTTTTTTGTTTGTTGATCTTTTCTTATCTCACATGCCATTTCTTGTTTTCTTTAATTTGTAACATTTCTTTTGTTTTGCATCTCCATTACTACATTGTGTTTTTTTTCTTGGGTGTTTCCTTTGCTATGGCATTTTCTTTCATTTACAAAGCAAGTCATTGCACATCTCTAAATTTTTCATCCTTTATTTTTTGTTTTGAATTCAATTTTTTTTTGGTGCTTACATTGTTTCTTCATTTTACATTTTTTGTTTCTTACAGAAAATTTTTAATGTTTTGTGTCATTCATTTACATACCTCATGAAACCATTTAAATTATTTTTGCTTGCATAATTTTTTTTAGCTTATAATCTAAGCCCAATAATTTTTGATATTTAGTCATTTTGACAAGGAGCCTATGTCCAACTTTGTTGATTTCATAAGAAAATTATAGTCACTTCTTTTGATAGCAATATTAATAGGCTTGTGTTCTAAGCAATGTCGAATCCTTTGATTTTGTATAGTTATAGGATATCTCTAAATTGTTACTAAGTTAGGAGTTTGGTGATTGGGTTAAAGTAAGATCAAGGACATGGTACTCACAATTTTTTACAATTCAACATTTTCAACTCATTGGGTCTTTTGTTGGACAACACTAAAGTAGCACATGTTCACTATTTAAATTAGTTTTTGCATTTGAATACTTATGATGCAACAAGCTTTGAAATCAATAGCACAATTAGTGCTTAGGGAGTTTGTACATGCATTGATTGACATATTCAAAAATCAAGTTTGGTGGATTGAAGGTGATATAATATGTCATAAATCATGAAAGGATTCAAATATTGGTCAAGTCTACCAAGTATTCAAGGTGCCATTGACACACTTAGATGCACATTTAGAAGTTGAAAGCTCATGTTCCACAAAAAGAAATCTTGTCCTTTTCCATCCCCCCACATTGCAACTATTGTCTGATCTGACTACATTTCAACTACATTTGGCCATCTTAAATTTGCACGTGGTTCATTGCACTAATTAATGGTCAATATTATTAATAATTGTTACGTGTTCACTATGTTGTTCACTTATGAATATAATTTGGACCTTATTTAATTATTTAATAATTTCAAATTGTTGACGTGGAAATTGGGGTAGCCTTTAACTTTATTTACACAATGCATTATATTGGGTTAGTGATTTTTTTGACATTTCTTTAACCATCAACTTTTAACATGTTGAAACCATTACTTAAGAGTTACATTTTACATTTACCATAATTTATTTAAACATATGTAACAATTAAAAACCACATAGTAATATTAAAATGAATTAAATGATTTTTTTCATATCTCTTCAATTATCAAAATTGAACCATTCACTTTTGATATATTAAAATCATTACTCACAAATTGTATTTTGCACTTATTGTAATATATTAAAACACATGCAATTCAATATTTTGTAATTATACTTGAATAGTTTAATGATTTTTTCACATTTCTTGAACTATCAACATTTTTACATGAGTTGAATCATCCACTTTGAGTTTATTGAAACCAATATCCAAATGTCACATATTCACTAGTAGAGAAGTTGGGTGTAATTCATTGGCCTAAATCACTATGGGATCTTAAAAATGAAATAAGTTTAATGCACTTTAATGGTTTCACCTTGGTTAAAGTTATTTCATTATAATATCACAATGTAAACATTGTGTTTCATTACTAGTTGACATAATTCACTATTATAATTTACTATGGTAAATATGTTTATTTGTATGTTTTTTTTTAAAATACCCTATGCTACTTTATGATATACCTTATATTATTTTAAGCTACATTACTTATTCTAACTTATACCCTATGTTATTATAAGTTATTATAAGTTATTATACCTTAAGGTATCTCAATTAGCTTATTACAAGTTTTTCATTTTTAGTTATTTAAAATTAAATTATTCAACTAACCTTAAGTTATACCTTGGGTCTATATATATATATGTTATTTCAAATTATACTTTAGGTTATTCAAGGTCATTTTAATTGATGTTATTATAAATTATTTTATCCTAAGTACAGTAATTAAATATATATATAATAAAATAAAAATTAAATAACCTAAAATAATCAATAATAGACTATGAAAAATAATTTATAATAACATAACGACCAATAGTCACAAATAAAATAACCACCAATGGCTTACAATAAAAATAAATAAATAAATAATCACTAATATAATAGCAAAAAATAGTCACTAATATAATAGCCATCAATAGCCACTAATATAATAGCCATTAATAACCACTACTAGAATGGCCATCAATAACCAGTAATAAAATGGCCACCAATAACCATTAATAAAATGGCCACCAATGACCATTAATAAAATAGCCACCAATAGCCACTAATATAATAGTGATTAATAACCACTAATAGCCACCAAATTAATGCCACCAATAGAATAACCAACAATAGTCATTAATAAAATAGCCACAAATAAACTATGGTAATATAACCTATAATAGCCAATAATAACATAAGGTGAAATAACTTTCAATAGTAAAAAAAATCAACAATAACCTCACATAATTGAAAATAACCTAAGATGAAATAGTTTGAATAATAAAAAATAATTTATAATAGTCGCAAATAACCTAAAGTGAAATAACTTATAATAATAAAAAATAACATATAATATCCAAAAATAACTTATAATAGTCGAAAAAAGCCTAAGGTGAAATAACTTAAAATTACTAGAAATATTTTTTAAAAGTAACCTAGGGTGAAATAACTAAAAATCGCTTTTAAATTTTATAAATAACCATAAATAATGTACGGTGAAACAATTTAGAATAATGAAAAATAACCTTAAAATAGCTAAAAGTAGCCTAACATAAGTAGTATTATTATATTAGCAAAAATATTATCCATTTATTAAACATTTTCTTTTTCAAATGAATGGTCATTGAAATGTTATTAAATAGTGATATTAAAAAATAAAATAAAATGATTTTACATTTTCAAAAGGAAATAAATGTAAGTATGTACATTATTGAAAAAATAATTAATTAAAATTTAATTATCTCATTTGGACAAAATTTTAATAAAATATGAATGTTCAAATTTTACGTTTTTGTAATGTTTAAAACAAAGTATTTGATAAATATAATGCAATGTAACAAATTATCACAAGAAGTGTGGTGTCTTGATGGTAAAGGTGTTTGCCTCCATCCTAAAGGTTAAGGGTTCAAATTTCATAAATGGTCTATTTGTGGTCAACAATGATAAGTTGACCAATTTTTTTTTAATGTAGTTCTTATAGTAGGTGCCTATTTAGGTTGATTACATGGCCTATGTAATTAGGTTAGTTTTTTAACCTAGCATAGGTAATGACACATGTCAATAATTCATAGGCTTAAAAATCATGAAATTATCAATAATATTAAATATTAAATAATTTAAATTTAATTTGTTTCCATGATGCCTAGTTAATAATTAGCAAATGAAATGGCTTGATAAATTTGTATTTCACATGAAAGTAACATTGTTTCATTAGTGGACCAATTCACTATCTATAGCAATTGGTCCCCGTTTCAATAGGGGGTTGACCGGTTTCACCATGTTAAAAATATACAAATTCACTCAAAATTTAATGAAACCCAGAATGAACTAAAATGCATTTTGGTGTAGTGATTGCATTTATTAATATATATTGAAACACATATAACAACATAATGCTTCACATTTATACTTGAGTGGGTTAATGAATTTTTTTGCATATATTAAGTTATTAACATTTGCACATGAGTTGAATCATTCACTTTCAATGTTGTTAAATCCACTATTCATGAGTTACATTTTACATTCATCGCATTTTTTTGAAATTAATGTATAAAAATTTGGGAAGTATCACATTTATATTTGGATTGGTTAATGATTAAGTCAAAATGTTCATGCATGCAAAGTCTAGGATGCATGTAAACCTCTAAATTATTATTATTTCATATATTAAATTTTTGTACATTTATGTAGATTAGAATGTATATTCTTCCCCTATGGACGAATTTATTATTATGAATGTTCATGATGTCACACCAAAAATACCTCAAAAGTAATCCCTAAAATTTTAACTATAATAATAATAATAATAATAATAACATTTTATACTTATCATTATTATTTTAAACATGATTTATCAAATGTTTTAAGCTTGTTTGTTATAGGCTTATGTTTAAATATTTTAATATGAATTGAAAAATATCATTTAATAAATTAAAAAAATTATAAATGGTGATAATAATAATGACATTAATGAATTTTGTTTAAATTTCATTTTTTTCAATTTTGTAATCTACTTCAAGATCATCCAAAGAAAATTTAACCATGTTTTGGCTATAAACCATATATGGAGGTACAAATTTGTTAAATATTTATATATTTTGGTCATAAGTCCTAGAACCCATTGTAGAATTATATCATTTCTAAAAATAAAAAAGTGTAGAAAGTTAGGTAATTAATTATTTTTATTAGTCTATGATTCATCTTGTTAAACAAATATGGTCTTGATAATTAAATGGTTATATTGACTATTTAATTAATGTTTGATTAGTCATGAGTCCTTATGCTTTCGAAATATCTAGCCCTTCTTCAACTCGTATGCCAATTTATGGATGTCTCTATCTAAACCAAAACCACTAGTTGCTTTTTAAAACACCATTACATAATGGTGTGGGTTTAGTTTGTGTGACTTTAGCTACCTTTAGTTTGAGCTATTGAAGGTGATGGACAAATTGGCCTTTTGCATGTTTAAACTCAAAATGACTATTGCTTGATCATCTACTTGTTTTGTCAGCACACCTTGTGGACCCACTTTTTTTGTTTTGGTTCTACCATTGAGGTGATTTAATAGCGAGGTTAAATGGATGTTCCAATACATGTTGGCCTCCTTCAAAGAGGTATGTCGTTGCTACACAACATCCATGGAATTTTCTAGGTTTTAATTTGTACATTTTCCACTTCTAGATACATTAAGCAACCTCTTATTCTTGCCTTTTTTTTTTTTTTTTTTTTGTTGGTGGATGGGGTTTGGTTTTTTTTTTTTTTTTTTGCAGTTGGGGGTTTCCCTTTGTTTTTTTTTGT
>Ga0116231_10005808_pt1 | contig 24060 bp, 17 predicted proteins | sample S1TSphgellanicum_2_FD_89695 | JGI IMG/M metagenome (GOLD analysis project Ga0116231, IMG submission 89695) | Host-associated microbial communities from peat moss isolated from Minnesota, USA - S1T2_Fd - Sphagnum magellanicum MG | ecosystem: Host-associated > Plants > Peat moss > Unclassified...
CATGGTTCTCAAAAAAGTATAAAACTAATATAAATATGTAATTATGGTTCTCAATTTGCGAAAAAAAAAAAAAAAAAAAAAAAAGAAGCAAATTTTTTTTTATTAATTTTTTTAAAAAAAATTTTTATTTTTTTTTTTTTTTTTTTTTTTTTTTAAGGCCCCCCTTATAAGGCACAATGGACAAAAGAAAAACCTTGTAAATAAAAATCAAAGGTGGGAACCTATCCATCAAAAGTACAAGGCAAATGAGAACACAAGTAGATATAACCCAAAGAAAAAACAAAAGCAAATAATCAACAAAAATCAAGTAAAGACCCTATGCAAAAAGGACTCAAAGCTATGAAACGATAATCAATGAAAGCAAAAAAGACTTAAGATGAAAGAACTATCATCTACCACAAATTGGCTATTGACGGAAGTGCATTAACTATCATGTGTGGAAGAGATGAAAAACCCTGACCAAGTGTAGTAACCTACTGAAGAATCATTATGGCTTGCACACATTGCAAGGCTATGGACACACACTATCTATAATTAAAAAAACAAGCATTGAGGGGACTAAAGAAGACCATTAATGACACACGATAGTGGTTTATGCACAAGCAGTAAAAAATGAATCAAAATAAAAATGAAAACACCCATACATTTCAATGACAAGGGCAATGAAATCATTGCCTAGTGCTCACTCAATGTATGATCATGCATTTTCTTGAGCAGCCATCATCACTACATGTGTTATCAACATCAATGTTCATTGCACCATATTTGTATGAGTTGAGTTAACAATGACTATGTCCATCAAGGTCCGGAAATTGTTTCTAGTGATAAAGATATCCATTCGTCATCGGGTGTGGCAAGGGAAAAGGCGGAAGACCTCCCTCTGAACATATATTCCACTTTCCAAAATAATAGTTACAACAATATCCCAAAGTGTATCATGAATTGCCATATACTCACTCCCATAGGGGCACCGAAGCAATGACCACACTAACACCGTGAAAATGGGTTATTGTAGGATGTGGTAAACCAAGATGGGTACATAGTGTTGTAAGGAAGTGGGTTGAAGATAAATGAAATGCAGGTGTGGGAAGACGAACTAATAACCAAGTGCTTGCCCTTGGACCTACACATGAATGAAGACATTTTCACATGATATTTAAAGGACCATATACTAGAAACGAAGCAAACTCCAGCTCGTGTAAATTATCCACCAAAGAAGCTTGTAATCGAGGATAAAATTGAACCACTAGGCTTTCAAAAGGTGGGACTTAAGAGTGGACAACTTGGCATAACAAGGTTCAATTGTCTCATAATGCGATTTGAAATGAAAAAGTGCCAATCTCAACATGTGTTATTGCATCCAGAAGGATAGGGTAATCATCCTATAGGAAATGAGTGATAAGTGCAAGAGTAATCAATGCCCAACAACCCAAAAATGTAAAGGCAACAACCCAAACTACAAAAAGGAAACCAAACCTAACCAAGAAAATAGGAAGAAAGAGTGGCTTGACAATGAGCCAGATGACCGATATAACCACCAAAAGATCCTACACCAAGTAACTTCTCCAACGTAGCTATGGTACAAGCGTCGAACTCAATGTAATGCTACAAGATACTTGGACATAGAAACACAATAGCCAAGGTGTTTTGCATAATATAACAAAAACATCACAAAGTTACCTTATGATCTGCATGCATAGGGAGACTAAATATTGTCCCAAGATCCTCATAAAGAACCTCATGCACAAATGATTCAACGAATGATCTGGATTCTTCTAGTGGGCTCAAAATATGAAAACCCAAATTAGGAGTAAAAAAGCCAAAAGGAAGTGATGTAGAATGGTCCAACCCCTGTGAAGACCAAGGCACACATTTCGTTAGCTATAACGAAAGCATTGATTTAAAAAACTCATGTTGTAATCATAACAAAACAAAAACCACATTTGATGCAAGACCTATTATATGCATATCATCCAATAAGGAAAGGAAAACACAAGTCTTCTTGCATCTCCTAAACTAATCATGGTTCAAAATCCACTTGCCCACCGTGCACATGCCTAACCAACCTAGGGTTTGGTTCCTCTGTCTAAAGCCCCTAGGGTTTGGTTCCTCTGTCAGAAGCCCCTAGGGTTTGTTTCTTAGTTGTTCTTGGAGTTGAGAGTTGCTTTCTCCAGATCCAAAGGGGATCGTCGTCCCAGTTCTTCGAGTTTGTTGTTCGTCTGTGGGTCTGATGGAGCTTCACAAGCTTGCAAGATTTGGGCTTGCATTCTTCTAAGGATTGGGTTTGAGATTGCTTCGCAAGATCTATGTTTCCCTGCAATCGTCCAGAATAAATAAAGAAGAAGAAGAAGAAGAAGAATAAGAAGAAGGACAGCTTCAATGGCAAGCCATGGAGCTGCTTCAAGCTTCTGTTACGCCTTGTTATTGCTGTTCCTGATTGTAATGGGGAGGAGAGTAGAAGCACAAGAGGAGCAGCTTTCGAGACCTGTAGCACACGATGACAATATGAAGGATCTGGCACAGAACAACAAGTTTTTGCAACAAGAAGCTTCTGACGATTCTATTGCATTTCCTACTCTGTATGTTTCCTTTTTCTTTTGAAGAAGAAGAAGAAGAATCCCATCATCCCTGTTTCCCTTTGCTTTGCAAAAATCATGTTTTTGAAATCATGCATGCAATCATCATGTTCTCGGCAAAATCAATCAAGCTTCTTCGTCTCTGTAGCACCCACCATTCATACCTCAAGATGATAGGAACCTGAAGAAAATAAAATCCTAAACCCTAAATCCATTCTTAACAATTCTGGATTCTTCTTTCTGCTGCTGCTTGTTCTTCTAAATGGTCCAGGTTCTCCTACTTGATTTGTTTTCTCTGGTGTTTTATATCTTAGTCACAAGCTGCAGCTTGAATGTGGATGCTGTTGGGGATTTGTTTTACTAGCTATGTCTCTCAAGTGCTGCTGACAGAGGAACAAACCTAGGGGTTTCTGACAGATGTCAACATCATGAGTAGGTCTTCTGTCGGAAGCCCCTAGGGTTTGTTCCTCTCTCAACATCAGCCAACATCATGACTCCGAGTCTTCTTGGTGCTTCTGAAAATGTAAGAAAAGCTTGGGATGTGGGTGTTTCTATAAATGGTTTGAACTTCCATTTTAGGAGGACTTGATGAAGGGTATGTTAAGAAGTGTCAGTATATAGTCATAAGAGTAACCCACTGTCCTCTCATGTCTGAAATCTGATCAGACCAAAAATGGACATTTCTGATGGCCCAGCAACAGTTGACACATGGAGAACTCTGGTTTGTGGTGGACGATGACACAGGAATGAGGAGGCGCTGGCAAATTCTCAGTGTCCACAACAACTGGAAATTCGGTGGCAGACAGAGGTCAGCTCCAGCATCTATGCATCTCCACTGATTGCTGATATCAACAGGTACCTACCTACATGGATCTCAACAGCCCATTAAAAAAACACTTATTCAGACCTTAATCAGACCCACATCCCAAGCTTAGCCATGTGAGAACTTTTCTACTGCTCCATGCAGCTTCTTATTCTCATGAATGAATGAATGAATGAAATTCTTTGTTTGTTTCCTGAAGAAAGACTCAAATACTGGGACATTTTATGTGGTCAAGTTTTTTGTTCAAGAATCCATTTGGATATGAGCTTGTGGATATTGTGTAATGTGCAGTGATGGGAAAATGGAGGTGGTGGTTCCATCCTTTGTTCACTATTTGGAGGTTCTTGATGGTGCAGATGGAGAGAAGTTGCCTGGTATTTTTGGTCTCCATTTTGTCTTAGTTTGCTTTCCTTGGATATAATCTATGGACCCAAGAAAGTTAGGTGCAAGAGCACATGGTCAGTCAAATCAGACTTACAGGATTATGCCTGGCAAAGATGGTGTCTGTGTATAGTTGAATGCTATGCAAGCATTCAGACAAAATTGTCGCTTTTGATCTCATTCCTACCCTACTTCAAAGCATGATAAAGTCAGTGGTCTGCAGGGTGGCCAGCATACCATCAATCCACAGTTCATGCAAGTGCACTACTGTATGACATCGACAAGGATGGCTCACGGGAAATTGCCCTTGCCACCTTCAATGGAGAAGTCCTTTTTTTCCGGTATGTATGTTGGTATTGTTTCTCTGGTTGCATTACGGTCTCAATGGCATTTGGGCAACTGATATTTTCTGGAAGGGCCAGTTATGGGATCCAATAAAGACTCTCCCCTCCCCCCTCCCCAAGCCCACCTTCAAGAAAACCCAATAAGTTATAAATCCAGAGTTCAGGACTCTGCTGGACCCTGATCCAAATGGCCAAAACCCAAAACCCAAACTAAGAAGCACTTATGGATTACCAAGAGTCAATGCATTTTGCTAAAGAACTCAAGTGTGCACTTGGAATGTGTTTGGTACATAACAGTTTCTTATTTTCAAGGGGGTATTGAAATTACCCTCATTCCTGTAATTGGTGGTGTGAAGCTCATCGGGGTACATGATGCCGGATAAGATGATTGTTCCAAGGAGGCGAGTGAAAAAAGACTGGTATGTGGGGCTCAGCCCAGATCATGCAAATCACACCCAAAATGATGTGCATGATGATTCTCTCATGGGTGATGAGTTCATAGAGACAGAGAAACCAGGTACCTCCTTTTGTAACCATACAACAAGTCCTTGTTCTCTCTCTCTCTCTTCCGAAACTGTACCTGTCCAAGAGCAAATTGTTACCAACTGCACTGACAGGGCCATTCTTGCTTGAGTCCTCTACAGGAAGAAGTATAAGTAACATGGCATGTCTGATTACAGGTGCAGTGCTCAGTGATGGTGCAAAGTCTCTTGCGAATGCAAGTGACCATGAAGGCAACCTTGCAACAGGAAATGGGAGTTCTAAGGCAGACATACCTCAACAACGCCGGCTCTTGCAAGATGAGGCAACAGCAGAGAATGAGCAAGGGGCTTTGGAGGAGGAGGCATTGGAATCATTTGATGTATTTCGTGACACTGAGGCGAATGCAGGAGAGGGGTTATCAGATGATGATGGGTATGACTATGACGATTATGACGAATCCATGTGGGGGAATGATACATGGCTTGAAGCTGTGCATGAACAAGAGGCAGAGTATGTTAGCGTCGACTCCCATATTCTCTGTACTCCGGTGGGTGATTCTTTCTGGGTGGAACCATGTACTGGTGGTTTTTGAGTGCTGCTAGATATGGATTAGGTTTCTGGTTTGGATCAGAAGACTGATCAGAAGAGTGATTATATGCTATTGGTTTAGGGTTCAAGGCATGGCCCTAATCATCTCCCACAAACCATTTCAAAACATACCAAAAAAACTTTGACTCAACTTAAGCTCCAAACTTTCCTTGTTGACAAAGAAGGTGTTGTGTTCTCTACCTTTCCTTTTGTATGTATGTCACAATTGCTACTCACAACAGGTGCTTCACATCTGGGTGGGTAAAGGTAATTGCTGACATTGATGGAGATGGCATTGATGAAATGGTCGTGGGAGCATCTTATTTCTACGACCGCGAGTAAGCTCTTTTTTTCTGTCCATTTGAGCTCATGATTGCAAATCTCACCTACATAATGAATCTTTGAAGCAAAGCTGGGAACATGCAAGTGTGTAAATGTTGGTTGCACTTCTCTGGTGCTTTTCCTTGGCTCAAAGAAGAACTAATTCATTGACTCAGGATGTGAATCTCAATGGGGCTCAGGTACTATGAAGACCCAGAGTATGCAAAGGAGCTGAACGGGCTGGACATTGGGAAATATGTGGGTGGATCAATTGTAGTCTTTAATCTGGAGACCAAGCAAGTGAAGTGGGTCGCAGATCTAGACCTTAGCACTGACTCTGTCTCCTACCGTGCATATATTTACTCATCACCGACTGTTGTTGACTTGGATAATGATGGGAAGATGGAAATTCTCATTGGCACCTCCTTTGGCCTCCTTTATGTCCTCCATCACGATGGTAATTATTTTCCTCCTGATCTATTGCAGCTGCAGTTAGCAAATGATGGTAGTCTACAGGAGCATATAATCTTGTTTCTTTGCCAAAATCTACCCATCTCTTGGTTCCAAAAGACAGGACATAGAAGGCAATGGTTTAGGTTCAGGGTTGTGGTGTCCAAGATGGTGGTCTGTAAGGTTTTGTATCTGTGTCTTTTTATCTGATGCTTCATGCATAGCACACTTTTGCTTGGGGATTGCATCAACACTATTGTTCTGTTATCACCTCCTTTGTTGGATGACACCTGAAGATATGAACGTGGTACAAAGTTCCAACAGTCATTTTTTTTGAAAGTGTGCTGGATTTTTTTGTATTTCAGGGACCTTGAGGGCATCATTTCCGAAATTGATGGGGGAAATTCAGGCACAAGTTGTGGCAGCAGATATAAATGATGATGGCACGCTTGAAATTGTGAGTGCTGATGTCCGTGGGAATGTTGCTGCTTGGACCAGGGATGGCAAAGAGATCTGGACTGTTCACCTAAGAAGCTTAATCGCTCAGGTACTACTCTCTGTTATGACAGCTTCTCAACTTCACTCCCACCCAGTATTGGATTCTACAACACCAAAGTAATGTTTGTCAGTAGGCCTGTGGCAAAAGATTCAAAATCCTCAGAGGTCTTGGTTGGATTCTCCAGGTCCATACGTCACTTCCTAAGTCAGATTCAATGATCAAGCAATTCAAGTATCCAATTTATATGTATGACACATCTCTGTTGCAATGTCTACTAACTGGCCCACCTATGTACAGATGGCATTTTGAGATTTTCCAAATTTTCTTCAATATGTCAATAACAAGTAAAGAAACTTGGGCAGGGTCCATCAATTGGTGACGTGGATGGTGACAGTAACACAGAGGTAGTGGTGCCAACTTCATCAGGCCAGATTCATGTGTTGAGGGGATCTGATGGCTCAAAAGTGGGCCCCTACCCATTTCGGACACATGGGCGTATTATGGCACCTGCTCTGTTGGTAGACCTCGGGAAAAAGCAAGGTGCTGAGAGGCAGGGGCTCACCATAGCTGTAACTTCATTTGACGGCTATTTATATCTCATAGATGGCCCTACTGGATGTGCTGATGCCACTGATATTGGTGAAACTTCGTAAGTTTCCTGACTTGCATGAAATAAGAATGTGCTCTTGAACCATTATTACCTTAAGGACCATATTGTACATTTTTTTATCATCCTAAAGATGTTTCTGGTGCCTTGTGCCTTGATCTTGTTCTGCTGACTTTCTGCGCCTTGATCTTGCTCTGGTGACTTGCTTGTTGATCTTGTTGTGACTCCTGCCATTCAATGATTCTGCAGCTATAGTATGGTGTTGGCGGAGAATGTGGATGGAGGGGATGATCTGGACCTCATAGTCACAACCATGAGTGGAAACGTTTACTGTTTTCAGACATCAACACCACATCATCCTCTCAAGGTGAAGTTTTGGATGTTTCCCACCACCTTTTCTTGGGTGCTTGGAGAGGACTAATGGTTCTTCATATATATTTAAGCTATCATCAACCCTAATCCTCTTCTGCTACTTTTCTTTTCCTTTTGGTACTCTATTCATGTTTATAAGGAAATTGCATTCTCTGTATCATAGTGTCCAATTTAGGTTTTAACATGTTTCTGTGCATCTGACCTGTTATTGGGTATTTGATGATTCTTGAGTGTGTTCAGTAAAACTCTTTACTGAAGGAACAGTGTGTGAATTGTGGCAGGTGTGGGTGTCACAAGCACAGGGAAGGAATGTGGTTTCAAACCGGAATAATCGTGAAGGGGTGTTTGTTCTGCCATCATCCCGTTCTTATCGGGATGAGTCTGGCTCTAGTTTTTGGGTCCAATACCAAATTGTAGACCAATTGCGTGCCTCTTCAGGCCCATACAACATAGTCGTAAGTGTGCCTGCCCCAAACCCAGGAGGACATGACAACAGGCTGGGCTTTAGACTCATGTTTCCTGAGCTCTAGCAATGTCTGAAGGTGTACGCTGTTAGTTCAAACCAGGTTGGTTCCTGAGTGCCTCTTCTCCCTTCTGACATTTTGAAGGGATATGGGTTCCAGGTGACACTAATGGTGCCTGGAAATTACCTAGGGGAGAGGCGAATAGAGCGACGCAATGTTCACAATCAGGCCGGAGTGTACAAAGTAAATCTACCATGTGTGCCAGTGCGCACTGTTGGCACTGTGCTGGTTGAGATGGTGGACAAGAATGGTCTGTATTTCTCTGATGAATTTCCACTCATGTTTCACATGCACTATTACCGACTCCTGAAATGGTTACTAGTCCTGCCACTATTGGGCATGGCAGGTGTGCTGCTTGTTACTCAGCCACAAGACAGTGCTCCACTTCCATCATTCTCAAGAAGCCGACGTCAATCATGATCCCAAAATATCCTAATGCTCGAACATTCCATTCACCCAAGACCCTTATTGTGATTTGCTATGTTTGCAGCTTCCTACATTCCTTCAAAAAGCCCCTCGGGGCAGGCTCTTACACCTTGAGGAGGAGGAGGCTCATGGCGTCTTTGCCAAATGTCTAGAAATCTCCAGAAATCTCCAGTATTCATGTTGAGATACAATTTTTCCAAGGGATGTTTTGATGACAGTGTACTGCATCAGCATGCCCTGGTGGTGACACCATGATCAGAAATGGGATGTCATTTGTTTTGCAATGAGTTCATGTGAGATCCTACTGAATTTTTCACCCACATGCACAAAGTCCCTAACCATGGTTTCTGGAAGTTTAAAACCAGCAACTCTTTGGATGTCTGTGCCTCTGTGTGTGTGTTTGTGTGTGTGTGTGTGTCTCTCTCTCTCTCAGGTTAGCGGTGAGGCCCTACCAGGCCCAACATCAATGAGGCCAAGCCAACAGGAATCACACAGTTTCAGCTACACGGGTGCCTGAGATTCTTCTTCTCAATGGAACACTAGAATTGTTTAATGTTTCCTCAGTTCATTGAAGAACCCATCCATGGCAATTCCAGTTCCAAAGTTTCCAGTAGATCCTAAGGCTTACATTCTCATTCCTCAAGCCTCGCATTTTTCTTTTGCTTTTTTCCAGCATTGGGTTGCAATGTGCCTGTTCAAATCCACCAACCACCCTGTCTCCTAGAAGGCCTTCTGATCAAATTGGGTGAATTCAAAATGGGAAACTGTGTTCTGGATCCTAAATTCTTCTCCGATGGACTGCTTTTGAGAAATGATGAACTGGCCAGGGTTTCTATACAGTATGTGTACTAAATGCATGATTGGATCCATGCCTGATTGCAATATCTCCCTTTAACATGGTCGTTGCATGTGTCCAGGAAATGTGCAAGTGGGACTATCTCCAACTTGCTAGGTCAGTTGTTTTGTGTTCTATGACATGAGTAAGTTCATGGTTTTGTGCATTTGAGCAAAATCAATTTCACAATTACACATTAGTGTCCATATTGTTGGTTTTTCCAAAGTACAGGACTTTGGCATTGACTCTGCTGCCCCTGATTTGTCAAAGACAATAAAAGTAGCAAGCAAAGCTGTTGTCGGTTTATCCATAGTAGAAAGAGGCAAGAGAAGGTTGTTCTTCTTGGGATCACAATGTTTCGGATCATTGGGGATGAATATGACCAAGAGTTTCTAAGATTTGAAACTGCAGCTGTTATGGTGAATGCACATGAAGCGAGGAGGTTGAGGAATATTGACATGTTCTATCAGCAGCTGGTCAGCCTCATTGCTCCTTCCTTGGTTGGCATCTATGCAGTCCACAAAGGTGGGTACCTAGGACAACTCAAAGGTACAGGATTTTGGTGTGACAACCATCTGTTCACAGCTGCACATGTGGTGACCAAGATGTTCCGTGCTCCTGGAGTTCCAAAACCTGACCAAACAGTGCCAAGGCCATCATTCCTGGATGGAACTTACCTCTACAAAGCAAATCGCATCCGAAAACCTCGAAGTCAAGTCTTTGTGAGACCCTATGATGGACAAACGTATGCTCCATCGCTTGAGGATCTCACCACCACTGGCTTCATGGTGCAAATCAATCCTCTGCATATTGACCTTATTTATGACATTGCATGGATCCCATGCACACTCCCCAGTTCAATGTGCACACAATTGAACTTGGCAGAACGTGTCGAACCTGGGGATGCAGGAGTGTTGTTTGGGTTGGATTTCGCAGGTGCTATGGTTGTGAGCCAAGGCAAAGTGGGTGGTCTTATAAACACTGGTTTCCCACAACTTGGTGCTGCATATTTTTCGGGGACAGCTAATTCACAACATTCAGGCGGGCCATTGATCCGAGCTTGGGACAGTCATGTGATTGGCATTTGTCTTGGAGGTGTGGCACATGTCTATGGACCCATCACATATGTTTCACTTGTCCACAGCATCATAAAAGGTGTTGAAGGCATCAAACGACGTATCCTCAATAGTGATTTGTCTGATCAAGCTGATCTTTTTCCTCCCCCACCACCACCACCATCTCCAATACGCCGTCCAGTATCCCCTGAGTGGGATCCATCCCTTGTAATCATCTTTCCACTTTACTCCTCCTTCAGTCTCATTTCCATCTTCAAAGGTGCAAATTGTCCAAATCTTTGACACCTCATAAAAGAGTCCAAACTGTTGCACAGTTCCCGCTCAGCATGGGTTAACATGAGCTGGTTTTCACATTAAACATTTGAGTTGAAATTGCTGTGCAATTCACACTCAGTATGGCTTAACACAAGCTAGTAATCACATCACCCAATTCAGTCCAAATCTAACAAGATGTGGTGTTCTATGTGTGTGCTGCTCATGGGTGTGTGATGTTGGCCCCCCTGCAAGCTCATGCTTAAAGGTGATGACATAAGGAGTTTATTCCTTTTGTCTTCTTGATGTGCTCATGTTCATGACAACCCCTGCTCGGCCTCCTCAACCTCTTTTTGGAAATGAAAGGTGTTCAAGAAGTGAATGCTATGAAAAGTCTTTTGTGTGTATATTTAGAGGAAGTCAAATTCTTGGTTTATGTGAATAGATTGAGGGGAAGTTTCTAAATTAAAAACAAGACATGCATGTGAGTGCTTGAATGGAAAGGAAAAGCATGTGGGTGTGGACTAATATTGTCCTCTTTTTTGCTTGTGGCCATCAAAACCTATTTAGGGTTTGAGGCGTCCTTCCAAATCATTCTTTGTTTTGTGTTCATACATGCCCAAACCAAATTTGTTGCAATACAATTGAACATGTGGAAATCATTGTTGATGAGGGCACATTCAAATCAAAATGCATTTTTGCAAAATAAATAACAATTGATGCCTTTTCTACTTGGTGAAGTGTTTGCAATTTCAAATGGGGACCAAAACATCATCAAACTTCTTTTAGGGAGATGTGATGACATTCAGTGAACATGTATTGTTGCTTTTCATAATGTGTTGAGAAGAGTTGTGTTTGTGGGTGTATTGTAGGAGGAATATGCAAACACAATGTTCCCGAGTAGTTCGGATGAACCAAGTGATCTTGATAGTATATTCCAATCATTCGATTTTGATGCACCTGAGGGCAATATTTACTTCTTTGAAACAGCAATCAATGAACAACTACGTTAGGATGTATCTAATAAGAAAGGAATGTACAATATTTTCATGGTAAACTATTCAAAACAAATCTATATTGGGAAAGAAACAACATGATCCTTTTTTTACTACAAAATACTATTTATCATTTCAATTTTCCATAGCTACATTCTCCTTTTATTTGCAATTTCTAGTTGAATACCCTTCTATATTTATGCCACTAGAGGTAAGATTTTTTTAAAAATATGTTCCAACATAATTGCACAAAGATTAACATTAAAATCTTGTGACTTCAAACATGCAAGGTTTGACACATCCACAAGAATGTGCTAATGACAATTTATAGCTTTCAAAATACCCATGCAAAAGACCACTTATCAAAGAACGACACAACATTTTCATTTTAAATGTTAGTAAGGTTAGTTGCACATGGTTGATGCATTGAACATTCATTATATTTGTTACGATCATGTGTGATTGAAAATGGAATTTGTATAGTAGATTTGAAAATGTAATATGATGAATGACAATGTTAAATGGATAACATATTATATTCAAGCACATATGCATGGATTGCAAGGATATAAAAATTCAATGTTAAATTACCAATAGATGCCAAACAAATTTGAAATCCAACTATGGGCATATGTGCACATGAATGCAAGTTTATTTAGGTGTTTGTTTGTTTGAATGTGACCATGTTGTAAGCCCCCCAAAACATGGGATCTCACTCCACATTTGGTATTATTCAAAAGTCCTTAATGATGTTATGTACTTATCTAGATCAATTTGAAATTTTCGAGCCCATGAAGCAAAAATTAATGAATTGAAAGTGATTGGTTTTTGTCTATTTTTTAATTTAAAAATAATAATTTAGCAAGGTTCCATAGGAATTTTGAAGTGAAGCCAATTTCAAATGGAATAATATTGGGATTGGTGATTTTCCAAGATGTCTAATATATTTGGGCACAAGGGCCCATCTCTAGTAATATATTTGCTTGGGATTTGTCCTTAACACATATTTGGGCTTCATGCTACTCCACAATATTAGTGACAATGAAATGAAAAAAAATGAATTGATTTGTGGAAATTAAGTTTCATTTGAATGAAAATTATATTGAATGAATTTGCATAATGCAAGTTGAATTGAATGTGACTCAATTGAATTTGAATTGAATTGAAATTCCCAAATTGAAATGACTTGAACCAAACACAATATCCTTTTCCTTTGGGTTCAACAAAAATAATGTTCCCATTGAAATCTTAATTGATTTGGATTTGATTGAATTAATCAAATTGAATCATATTGGATTCAATTGAATACAAATCAATTGAATTCAATTCAAATTAGATTCATTCAAACCAATTTGAATTCAACTAAATTATGAAAATTCAATTATGAAAAAACACATGCTAATTCGCATTTTCATATACATGTCGGTGGATTGGTGAAAAAAGTGAGCTAGTTAGCTAGTTATGGAACCTTTTCATAATTATCAAATGGACAACACCTAGAATTGTCATGGTCTCAACCAATAATGGACCTTATATTTGTTTCACCTAAACCAATTTTAATTATCATCATCATTAGAACTAAAGTGAAGTCATAATCAATTAGTTGATTACCCACTAGGAAAATGTGTTTGGTTGTGAGTGAGAAATCCCAGTGGAAAAATAATTAAAACAATGTATTATGGGAGTGTTAAAATTTGTGTAAATTGTAGTTCCAAAGTTGGAATGTAAACATCAATGGCATATAACACAAAGATCAATAAATGCAAATTCAAAATAAAAAAAACATTAATCATATTGATCCCAAACACATAATGATAGGTTCAAATTTCAATATTCAAAATTTTTTGTGGGAAAACCTATCATATAACAATATTTAACAATCTCACCCATGTACAAAATATACCCAATGTCTAAAACATGATAATGTTTGTTGTATAAAAACATAAGCTACAAAGACCAAAAGTATTGACCATAATTTAAAACATTAATCAAAATGGATGCAATAAAAAACTTTTCACTAATAAAGGTAATGCACATGTCATTATGTGTGTGCTACCTTCTTTGTGAGGAGAAGATACACCTTCTATTTGTGAACATGTATCAATTGACAATTGGTGGAACATGGTGATTGCCTATTGCCAAATTTGGATGTTAGGTGGTCCATAATCATTATGTCTTCAAAAATCCTTTTGCCTTCATAGCTAAGTATGGAAAAATTGAAAAATATTGTCACATGAATAATGATGTTGACATATTTTAAAACATTGGGTTTCATTCCATGTAAAGGATTTCAACACTATGAGAAATCGCATTTGTCAAAACCACATTACCCTACAACTAAAACTCAAAAAACAATTCATACTACTATTGTGCAACTATCCCCTTAAAAATACGACGTGTTAATAAATAAACACATAAAAAAATTAGTTAGTCATATTACAATTGCAAATGAATTGAAAATGGGTATTCTATGTGATAATTTATACATATCGTGTATACATATGTAATCAACCATGTTTGACTTTTTCAAGAGTTGCATTATAGTTACATGTGCCAACTATTTTAGAATTGTTGTAAATGTGACATTAAAACAACAATTATGTTGCAACTAGTGTACAATGTATGCATACATGCAATCATGCCACATGTTCACATTTCCACCACCCATTATGGGATACATTTGCAACTAATTTTCAACTATGCTTCCCATTGATATAATTAATATAGCCATTAGTACAACACTACTAAAATACTAATGTTCACTTTTGAACTATGTTATGACTATAATGCAACTACTTATTAATTTAATAAAGATATATATTCATCAGTTATTTATATCTTCATCATATGTGCTTCAATTGAGTGATTTAAAATGTTATGGGAGCATTAATTCAAGTTCTAGAAATCATTTTTGAAGTGAAAAGGAAAAGGAATAATGAAAAAACAACAAGAAAAAAAAAATTCTAATTTATAGAATGCATTTTTTAAAATTTATTTTTCTCTTTGGACCCCTCTTATTTTCAAACCTTATAATTTTCTTATTTCTTATTGACTTTAACAATTTAAAGTGTTATAAGAATGCCACCTAAAATTCTACAATTGTTTTTTGAATTATGATACCAATATAGCAACATACAAGCAATTTTTTGGGTGTTCAACCTTTTGTAGCATTTGGTGGTTTTTTTTTTTGAGTTTTTTGACCCCCTCTACTATGGGGGGCCATAACTTTCTCAATTCTATTCAATTTTTTGCGATTTTTAATGTGCCAAATGTGCCAATAGGAGGGGTTCAAACTTTTTTTAAACACTAGAAACAATGGAGCCTTCCCCTTGAATTTGGTTTGCCCTAAGTGCTTAAGTGTTTTGTCACTTGTCGATTTACCTTATAGTTATAACTCAATTACAATTCAATTTGCAACTAAAAAATAACTAAAATGTTTAACCCATATGTTTTGTTTTCAAATCCCATGTTACAAACTATATAAGAAATATTTGTTCTCTTATGTTTTCACATTAAAATACATGTGCCATTTTGGGATGAATTCAAAAAACCTTAATTTAAAAGCAAAACATGAAATTAAAAAAAAATTCATGGTTATTTTTTAGTTCACTTAATTTTTTGTTTTCCTACCTATTTACCTACCTAGGTAAATAAGTAGGTCCTATTTTTCTACTTACCTATGTAGGTAGGTAGGTAAGTAGGTCCTAAGTAAATACATAGGTATGTAGGTTTTAAGACCTACCAACCTACTTACCTATGGTTATGTATGATTTGCCTAACTACTAAAATAAATGTTTACATTTTATATTTTTTTCAAAATATAACTAATATACTATGTGACAAACTTGTATTGTGCCACATGTCATATTTTAATTGATGGATGATAATTAATGATGTTAACATGACATCATGAATGCAGTTATAATGGAATTGCATAATAATTGAAAATGAGTTATTTTGACAAAATTGCAATTGAGTTCAATTGTAATTTTACAACTCGTGTAACTTATCCATTAGCATTCATGGCATATCAGTATCATACACCATAATTACATTCACCCAATATGTGTTTGGTCATGGGAAAGGAACATCTCATTTTCATGCATATAACTGAAAAAAAAGGTGGAAAATATTTTAATCAAGTTTTGAACATTTGGTTACGGATGTATTTTGAGACAATTTAAAAAAACATGCAAGCAATGTTTCCAAATTTAATGTGTAGTTTGAAGGTGGGTTGGATTCATTTTCATACAACAACACCAATAAATCCAAAAAAAATGTTTAGTTGCGGGGGTTTTTTTGAGGTGTGCAATCATCCATAGATAAACCCTAAACCCCAACAAGGATATAATGCACAAAAATCAAAATCAACAACTAAATGGGTAGATCATGTTTTGGAACAATCACTCGTGAACACATAAAAATATCAAGTTTAAATTCAAGGCTACAAATGGCTTTTCAACCCCAAGGCAATGGATAGCAAGATTCGACCTTTAGAAATAAACACTTCAACAAACACCAATGACTAGGGAAGTGAAGACAATTACACAATAGATGAACAAGTTGATCACAATCGAAATTGGGGGGAGGAATTTACTACTACAAAAATTTCGCATATTGTTGAAATAGTTCAACAAATAGCAACCAAAATTTTTGCCTACTAATAAGTTAGAAAATGACCAACATTAATATGTACATATGCATCAAAACCCTATAGTGATTGAAGAACATCCAAAAGAGATCAATTTTATAAGCCTAGATGAATATAGTCCTAAGGTGTTATAGGAAACTTAGACATCTATTAAATACTTAAATACCTTAAGGGAAAAAACCATGGATAAGGCAATTATAAAGGAATTCAAATAAGGAAGGCAAAAGGAGAGGGAAAACAAGTGATTGTAAAGAACAATAAATATAGGGATTACAACAAACCAAACAATTCAAAAAGTTGTGGAGATTCAAGTAGAACACAATTTGCTACAACCTACACTCTAACAACTACAAGGGAGGCGGGTGATAAATTTCACTAAAACATTCAAGTAAGCTTATGAAAAAAATTGTGCGAGTATAGGGGAATGAATCTTGAATGCATAACATGGTTTCAACAAAAAGCTAAACAACAAGCATTGGTTACCTGTAACATGTACAAGGGCATCAAATAACAAAATTATTGCATTTTAATGACAAAGCGCATAAATTATAAGTGAAGTAAAAGATGAACACAAAACACAATAGCACTATGAACAAGAGGAACACAAGATCCCAACAATAAAAAAGAACATAAAAACATAACAATAAAAATAAATAAAAATCATAGTGATTCAAAAAAACAAAAAAACACAATTATCAAAAGGAACACAATACCATGACAACTAGGAAAAACATCAAGACCATAATAATTAAAAAGAAAACAAGAATGTGATAATCAATGAAAAACTAAAAGCACAATAACTAAGAGGAACCAAGACCAGGTGACCAAGAAAAACACTAAGAATAGAGTGATAAAAAACAACACCAAACCCAGTAATTAGGAGGAACACCAAAACCACGACAATTAAAGGAACACTAGACCATGACGATTAAGAGGAAAACAAGAGCACATCAGTCAAAATGAACATTAAAAACAAATAAATCATGAAGAACACCAAGATTGAAATGAATAGGAAGAAAACCAAGACCATGATGAATAAAAAAAACATAAAAACACAATAATCAAGAAGAACACAAGAGCATGACAATTAAGAAGAACACAACACCATGGTAATCAAAAGGAAATGGAAAGCATAGTGATCAAGAGGAACATCAAAAACATAACAATCGACAAGAACCAAGACCATGGCAACTAGGAAGAACAACAAGACCATGGCATTTGGGAGGAACACCAAAAGCATAACAATTAGGAGGAACAAAATAGCATTATGATCAAGAGGAACATTAATTGCATGGCAATCATGAAGAACACAAAAACATAATGATTAAAAGGAAAGTAAAAGCACAATGATCAAGAGGAACACAAAAGCACAATGACCAAGAGGAACCAAAAACACAACAACTATGAGGAACATTGAAACCATAATGATCAAGAGGAGCACTTTGTGCCTATAGATTTTAAAAATTGCACAAATGTTTGGTGAACAAGATGACTTCACATCCATTACCATTTATTTCCGAGCCCTAAAGTAAATTAAATTTTAGCCATATGTTTAAAAGTGAACAATTATTTTGAAAAAATTGGTTGTTGTTTTTTTCATCCATCCCAAGATGAAAATATGTAGTTTGGTCCAATAATCAACATATGATTATTTGGTTTTAGGTGACAAAGTAAACTCTCATGGACTACCATGTGTACGAAGGATTTTTTTCTCATTTTTTACCACTTGAAGTTTAGAGGGGCATATCTTTTTCATGTTTCACCCATTTTGAACAATTAAAAGGGTTGTGGGTGTGCTTTCTAATCTCTTACACTTTTCTTTTAAACCTCGTGAAAAAGGAGGTGGACTAAATGAGAGGGAATTGACTGACACTCTAAGTGTTCAATTGGCAACCATTTTATTTTAAAACCCCATGGCCAAGGGAAAAACGTTTTAGATTAATCCAAGATTATTTAGTGTCAATTCTATATATATATATATATATATATATAAATGTTACTAAAATTATGTTTAAGGGAAAATATTTTTATAAAAGTGGAGACATTGTCATTTTTAATGTATAAATAAATGAAAACAATTAAATTTATGCTTTTAATCATTTTTCAAGAAATATTCAAATTCATTTAAAGGTAAATATGAAGGTAAATTAATCTTTATATTTTACTTTTATGATCATTTAAATTTATTATTATTATGGTTAAAAAGGGGGAATTTGAATTTTGAAGGGGTATTCAAAAAATAGTTGTAAAAGCAAATGTTATGGATGCCAACACAATGGAATTCATTCATATGAATGTTCATCCATGATTTATAATTAACTTATACCTAACTTTTAATTTAATTTCAATTCACTCTTAATTAATTCTTAGTTAACTTTTAGTTAGCTTCAAATTAACTTTTGGTTCATTTGTAGTTATCCCTTAGTTCACTTCCAATTCATTTTTAATTTATTCATAGTTAAATCATAATTCAGTTTTCTTTCATTTTCAATTATTGAATAAATGCAAGGTAAAATGGTTTACAACCTTAAGAATAAAAACATCATTCATATTCCATATTTGATAGATTTTGATTGGGTTAAGGACTAACCAAACATAAAACCTTTCAATTTTGATGTCATTTTTCAAAATTAAATGCATATCCTATTCGAGGCCCCTATTCTATGTTTCTTTGAAAAAAACTAGCTTAGGAAACCCCAATTTGAAATAGCTATGAATTTTATGAATTTGTAAAACTTTCATGTTATTTAAAAGTCCATAACACAAATTTTATAAATCATATGATGTTAATCTTTCAAACTTGTGTTCTCAAAAGAAAGATTCATCATATTCCAATTCTCCATATAACATATTATGAATATTTTAGTCGTTTCAAAGTCCATATATAAAAACTATTGCTAATCAACAAGTCCAAAATTTTTGATTTCCAAAGTCCATAACATTTTTACCTTAATGAGTTATGAAAAATAATTTATATATTCATTTTTATAATTAAGTTGACAATTTAAACCCAACTCTTTAAGATCAAATTGAAATATATGTGCATAGTAATGAAGCTTCTAATCACAACACCCTGCAAAATTTAACCATGTGACATAAAAAGTAAGCCACTTTACCTTGCATCTACCCTAATTGATAGTTAAATCTTAGTTCATTTTTAGTTATCAAATGGATGAACATGGGCCACACATGGGTGCACATGGGTGAACATGGACCATATGTGGGTTGGAATTTTTTTGAAAAACATATTTGAACTAAGTGCCCAATGGGTATAAATAAAGGTAAAATCTCACATTACATTTAATTTGTTCAACACCAATTTTGGGTACATTTTCTTATCACAACTTTATTCTGTTTTTATTTTTGTAATAAAATATTATTGAACTATTGTTTCGCACATGTGATGTGTTTTTTGTTTATCTTATTTCTTGATCTATATTTTAAATCAGGCTTGCCCTTGTTTTTCTTTTGGTTTAAGAAATCTTGTAAACTTGGTTATTTGCATGCCTATTACAACAAAGGTAAAATTAATGTGCCTTTTCATATCCTTTGTGCCATTAACCCAATGGATCATCTTCAAAGCTCAAAATGATAAAACATTCCAAAAACCTTTTGAAAGTTTTACAAAATATGATTTTTAAAAATAAACTCTATTGTGGAAAATCTTATTAGCCAACACAACTGTGAATTCAAATATCGTTCACCCCAAGTTGTTCATGTTTGGGATTTAAAAAGGCCAAATGGGACCCCATGCATTTCTTCATGAGATGAAAAGGTAAATGCATTTCCTCATGTGACATGAAGAGGCATTGATTAGTTGAAATGGTTAAATGGGAGGATGGTAGTAAAATCCCAATGGGAGTTAAATATGTAGGTTTGGAATATTTATGGGATGACTCATAATGGACACTTTGGTTCAAAGTGGTGAAATCAATAAGTTGGGTGCAATTGTGAGCCCCATTATTAGTCATTTAATTGCAATCCCCCTAATCCTTGGCAAAGTATAATCCTTGAGGAAACCTATTCCATTTTATTCCAAATAACATACAAAAAAATATAGGGTGCAATTTATTAAAAAAACCAAAAAAATCATTTCCAAAGGTGGTGTTAAAGCACTTTGTATGTCAACATGTGGAGCATTGGTCACATACCAACTAGTGGTAGCAACACATGTAGACCTACATAACACACATTTAAAACTTGTAAGCACCATTTCAAGTTTTGGGTCCATTTTTCCACGAATGTTTGGAAGATGACATGGTGCACAATTGTGCACATGATCCTTCCATACCATGTTATTTTGTCCTTTTAAAATCTAGACTCTTGAAGGTAACACCTCTCTACTTTTCAAGATGACATGTCCTACTTTAACATCCAATGTTGTAACTATTGTTTGTTGTGAATACACATAATTTCTTGAGGTATATTGTTGGATTTGTGGCTTATGGGTAAGTCTATAATATAATGAGCCATTGCAAATGTAACCACTATTGAATAACGCACTTGTCAATTTTTAACTTCACTTAGGATTAAATTTTTTTCATGTAATCTACATAATGTGATGTAATATACATTCAAAAATGACATATAAAAATATGAGTCAATTATATCAACATTTGAAAGTGAAAAATGACTAATCAAAAACTTGTAACCAGTCCTAAGGTCTTAAGTAAGTCAGATAAGAATTATCAAAATTAATCTAGATTTGTTTGGAAATTTTTCATATTCATATATATTGAATAATTATTATAATTTACATGGTTTTAGCTCATCATTGGAATTGATATATAAATAAATTGTAAAATTCAAAAAAAAAAATTTTATTATAAGAATATATTGTATAAATCAAATTTTTGATTAAACCATAAATTGTGTGCAATGGTTGCATGCCATTTCAATTTCCAATTTTAGATCTTTACCATTTTGAAAAGGACAAAGGAGTTGGGTTTGGTTCATTTTATCATGGATGTACCCTTATACCCTTTTCCATATATATTGGCATGCTGCAATGTGTTTCAATGTTGAACAATAACAAGGTTTTCAAAAGCCACAATTGGCATGATTTTTTCAAAGAAATGTGCCCTATGATCACATGTTCACATCTACACATTTGGGTCATCCAAGTCCAAAACTATCATTGCCTTTCTATGAATGGACGTAAGTAGGTTTGACTTTTGATTGATCAAATAGAATGAAATATGGTGATAAAGAAGCAAATGATGTTTGCTTACTAAACATGTAACCCATAGCCAACCATGACAACTAAAGGTCCCAATCCCCCAAATGTCCTTTCTAAAAACCATATTTAAAAAAACCTATTTTGATTATTTACACAACCCTTTCTACCAAACCATCTAACTTTGGGTGATCATGTGATGTGGTGCAATGGTCTATCAAAGCTTGTTCACACAATGCCTTAAAATCTCTTTAAAACTCCCTACTTTTATTTGTGAACATTTTAATTGATGCCCCAAATTAAATCAACATTCAATCCAAAAAAACATAAATAGGTCCTTCATTAGACTTGACAATGGCATTAATATAATCCATTTGGAAAAATGTTCCACCATCACCAACACATATGATTGTGTTACATAGGTAATGGCAATGGCTTTGCAAAGTCCATATTCCATTAGTAGCCCAATCCCATGAGAGTAAGAGGATGCAATTGTGGAATGGGGCCATTGAAAGAAGCATATACCATATCATGCATAATGCACCTTGTCATGAATTGTTAGACCTCCATGTGCATTTTTCGCCACCAATATTGACCTTTCAGTAAATTGTGGGTATGAGATACACCAAAATGCCTTAGCTTTTCATGAACATGCCACATTAATCCCAATTGTTGAAGTGGATTCAAAACTATCCTCATTCGACCATCTTCCCATGCTCAAAGTAAATGGTTACCTTCCTATTTGAACCTCTTAGCTTTATGTACGATCCAATCCTTCTCCTTGCCTATCACTCAAGTTAGCATACCCTCATTTTAGAAATCATCCAATAATGGAAAATCTTCATGGACATCCTTAAGTCTATTGAAGTCTATAATAGCCTTAGGATCCCTAAACAAGAACTGTTTTTTGTTAAGAGTAGTCATAGGAGCTTCCATTGCTATGATGGATAAGAAAGTTGAAGCATGCCATCTTGGTAGCATTTCCTCATCGATCCCTCCATGCCACCTAGCTTAGTATCATCATGCTAACTTGCAAATGGGTTCTGACTTAACCCATCTACATTTTGATTTACAATCCTAGCATAATGCACCACTTGGAACTCATATGGGCTCTTACAACATGAGTGCCCATCATGCAATTGCAAATTAGTTTGTTGGATTCCATCAACCATTTCAATGGTTGATGATTTGTGATAAGGGTGAAAGGGTTCCTATACAAATGGCACATAAAATGAACTATCACCCATCCTACAACAAGGCATTCCATTTCATAAAAATTGTACTTGGATTCAACATTGTTGTTGGAGTAGTTGGCATATGCGACTACACATTTTCTTCCTTGATCACCCACGTGGATAAATATTGTTCCTAAACACAACATGTTCCAATTTATATGCAATTGAAATGGCCTTCCCTTAATGGGTCCCTTCAAGATTATTGTAGATGTCAACCATGTTTTAAACTCTTGAAAGACATGCTTTTGTTCATTCTCCCATTATCACATTTGTTCCACTTTTGTCAACTTGGTGAAAGGCTTGGCAATGACACTAAATCCCTTCACAAAACTTCTAAAGTAATTTTCCATTGCCATGAAAGCTTGGACTTAGCTAATGTATTTGTGGGATGTGGGATATGTGCAATAGCATCCACCTTTGTTTGTTGAACCCCTAACTTTCCAAGATAGATCATGTGGCTTAGATATTCAATTTGGTTATAAAAGAACATGCACTTCCCCATATGTAACTTCAATTCATGGGTTCACAACTGTTAAGATACCTTTTATAAATGTTTTTCATGTTTTTGCATCATAGCACTTAAGATGATGATGTCATTTATGTAACATCAAGTGTAATCCAACCTTGTTAAAATCCTATCCACAATTCTTTGGAACTCCACAAAGGCATTTTTCAATTGAAATGGCAAGAATTGCCATTGATTTCCATGCTCATTAATTCCCATAACACAATATTTTGTTTGTCCACCTCCTTGATATGTAATTAGTGGTATTTAAACTTAAAGTCCCATGTGTTAAACACCTTAGCATGACCAATGGCATCAAAGTTCTCCTCTAATGTTGGCATGACATATCTATTGGACTTAGTTTATCGATACACAAGCTAATAATCCCCACATATCTACCTTTTTGTCCAGTAGCTAAACATGTTTTTCTTGGTAGGCATCATGATAGTTGAAGTATATTTTATTGCTTATAGTTTACCAATTTAACTTCCAACAATTCTTGGGTCCTTGATTGAATCAAATACATCTACATGTCATTATATCTATAAGGCTTTTAAAATATGGATGTATCACTAATTATGATGCACTCCCAAGTCCCTTGTTGAACCCACTCGAGGGTCCAACTATGTAGACTTGCAGAAAATTGGGATTTGAGGGGCGCTCCCAACTTCTAGCATTAAAAGGGGGTAGAGGGGCGTGCTAGAAGTCCCAGAATTAGACTAGGAAGATGGACTAGAAGATCAAGATTGAATCTGCATCCAAAAACCAACCATAAGAAGGTTAGTTAGCATTTGGGAACACCCTTGGGTGTAGGGACATGTCGCAACCCCACTTTGGCCAAGTGTGGGGGTGAAGCCCAACACTTGGAAAAGTTGGAGGTTGGGAGTCTTCCGGGACTCCCGAATGTTCAGAGCTCAACAGCAAGGGGCAAAACACCTCGC
>Ga0116231_10005809_pt1 | contig 24060 bp, 16 predicted proteins | sample S1TSphgellanicum_2_FD_89695 | JGI IMG/M metagenome (GOLD analysis project Ga0116231, IMG submission 89695) | Host-associated microbial communities from peat moss isolated from Minnesota, USA - S1T2_Fd - Sphagnum magellanicum MG | ecosystem: Host-associated > Plants > Peat moss > Unclassified...
TAATAAAAGATTTTTGTGTTGTATCTTTTTTTTTTTATAATTGATTTTTGCTGCTGTGCTGTTGCTGTGGTGCTTGCTGTTGTTGTTGCTGTTGCAGCTGCTGCTGGTTGCTTGTGTTGTCTTCTTCTTCTTCTCTTCTGTTTTCTTCCTCTTCCTCCTCCTCATCACCATCATCATCAGAAGCTCGAGCTTGCTTACAAACACCTGGAATTTTGATTTTGATTTTTTTGGATTTTTTTTTTCCTGGGGAGTTTGTTTCTTTGGTTTGGTTGTTGTTGTTTTTGCTTTTGGGGTGTGTTTTTGCTGTTGCATTTTGCAGTCTTGGAGATCAGCCATTTTTTGAACAACTCTTGTTGTTGTTGTTGTTGTTCTTCCTCCTTCCTGCTTCTTCTTCTTCTACTGCAGTCTTTTGCTTTTTTTAGTTGTTGTGGTGTTGTTGTTGTTGTTTGTTTGTTTGTTTGTGGGTGGGTTTTGTCTTTTCTGGCAGTGGTGTTTGTAGCTGCTGATCTAGGCTGATCTGCAGCTTGATGGCAGTGAGAATGTGGTGGTGGACATGGGAGAGCAAGCAACAAGCAGGATGAGATTACAGATCCAAGTTTGAGAAATGGATGGAGAGTCTAGAAGAATGCTACTGCCCCTGCTGCTCTGTTGTCTTCTTTCTTGAGAACTATGAAGATCATCACTCTGTCTTCTCCACAATGTTTCTCCACATTGCCAAGCTCAATTAGTACCACCAGCACCAGCACAAGCAGCAGTAGTTTCAGCAGCAGCCGAACCAGCAGCGGGAGTTTTTGTTGTTGTAGCTTTCAAGTGTTCTTCTCTTTTGTTGCAAAAGTTGCGGTTTTGTTGTGGCATCATCAGAAGCATCATGAGAGTTATGGTGCAGTAGTAATAGTAGTAGAAGCAGTAGGTTCCAGTTTTCATCAGCAGCTGCTGTTGTTGCTGTTGCTGCTGCAGCAGCATTGGAGAGCTATGGTAGAAGAGATGATGCACAGCGGCGGTGGATGAAACTCAGATTTGCAAAGGAAGAAGATTGACGAATACCCAAGATCCCCCCCCCCCCCGGAAAAAAAAAAAAACAGGCAGTGTTGCAGCAGTGATCTCTTCTGCTCCGGAAGCAAACTTTGAAGCCGAGCGAAAGTTGGGGAGTTGAGGTGATGGCAGGAGGAGGAGGCGGGAAGAAGATGAGGATGAGGTTCAGCAAGCTCTATACATTTGGGGGATGTTTCAAGGGGACGCAGTCGTTGAGGAGCAGCGATCAGGAGCAGCTTCTTGGCGGCAAAGGATTCTCGAGAGTGGTGTTCTGCAACCAAACAGAGAGACATGCAGTGAAGCCTTACAAGTACATGAACAACTACGTCTCCACTACCAAGTACAATGTGCTCACCTTCCTCCCCAAGGCTTTGTTCGAGCAGTTCCGACGCGTTGCCAATCTCTACTTCCTCTTGGCTGCTGCTCTGGCTCTCACTCCCGTCTCGCCCTATTCCGCTGCCAGTCTCATCGCCCCTCTCGTCTTCGTGGTCGGCGTCAGTATGTGCAAAGAAGCTCTGGAAGATTGGCGTCGTTTCCGTCAGGTAGGCAAAGCACCCAAACACCCACCTTCTCTCCCTCCGCCGCCGCCGATACCCATTGCGCTTCTTCCATCCCTTGCTTGCAAAATGCTGCCAAATGTGGTTTCTTCTTCTTCTTCTTCCTGCAAAGGATGGATCCCATTCCTCCATACCCATTGCACGTCTTCCATCCCTTGCTTGCAGAAATGCTGCCAAATGTGGTTCCTTCTTCTTCTTCCTGCTAAGGATGGGATCAAAGAAAGATAGTTCTTCTTGGCCCATTTCTCCATACCCATTGCACTTCTTTCATGGCTTGCTTTCAAAAATGCTGCCAAATGTGGTTCCTTCATCATCATCATCACCATCATCTTCTTCTTTCTCTTCTTCCTGCAAAGGATGGGTCAAAGAAAGATTGTTCTTGTTCTTGTTCTTGAGAGAGAGAGAGATTGGTTTTTCTGAACGCTGGCTCAATTTGTTGCTGTTTTGTCTGTGGGCAGGACAATGAGATCAACTCCCGGAAAGTGAAGGTCCATGTGAAGGAAGGGCGGTTTGAGATCAAGCCATGGAAGAAGCTGAGTGTGGGGGACATAGTTAGGGTTGAGAAGGACAATTTCTTTCCTGCGGATCTGGTGTTGCTCTCTTCAAGCTATCCAGATGGCGTCTGTTATGTTGAGACCATGAACTTGGATGGTGAGACGAATCTGAAGCTGAAGAGAGCCTTGGAACGCACAGCTGTAGTGGATGAAGAAGCAGAATTTGGAAGCTTCCATGCACACATCAAGTGTGAAGATCCGAACCCGAATCTGTATACTTTTGTTGGGAATTTGGAGTATGGAGAAGAGATTTTGTCGCTGGGACCTGAACAAGTGCTGCTGCGAGATTCAAAGCTTCGCAACACTACCCATGTGTTTGGGGTTGTGATTTTCACAGGCCATGAAACCAAAGTGATGCAGAATGCAACAGATCCACCTTCAAAGCGCAGTCGAATCGAGCGTAAGATGGATAGCATCATCTACTTCCTCTTTGCTGTTTTGGTATTGATTTCTGTGATTGGATCGATTGCATTTGGAGTGTGGACCAAGCTCTACACTCCTTCTTGGTGGTACTTACGCCCAGATCAAACCACCATTTACTATGATCCCAAGAGACCTGGACTTGCAGGTCTTTTGCACTTGATCACTGCTCTCATTCTCTATGGCTACCTCATCCCTATCTCACTTTATGTCTCCATAGAGCTTGTCAAGGTTTTGCAAGCTCGCTTCATCAACAACGACCTTGCAATGTATGACCCCGAGACTGACAAACCAGCTCATGCTCGCACCTCAAACCTGAATGAAGAGCTCGGACAAGTTGACACCATTCTCTCAGACAAAACCGGAACTCTTACTTGCAACCAGATGGAGTTCATCAAGTGCTCCATTGCAGGTCTGGCTTATGGCCGTAGTGTCACAGAGGTGGAGAGAGCCACTGCTAGGAGACTGGGAAAGGATCATCCTCATATGCTGCAGGATGATGACAGTGTGATGACGCCGGTGGATCCTGGCTCTCCTCCAGATTCTTTTGTAGCAGGGAGTGTTGGTGGGTCTGGAATTGAATTGGCTACCATTGGGCATCATCATCATCCTCCTGCTCCAAAACCACCACCGCATGTCAAGGGTTTCAACTTGAAGGACGAGCGGTTGATGAATGGGCAGTGGATACATGAGCCAAATGTGGAGTGCATTCGTCTCTTCTTCCAGATCCTTGCAGTTTGTCATACTGCCATCCCTGAAGTGGATGAGGTGACAGGGAAGGTTACTTATGAAGCTGAATCTCCGGATGAAGCTGCCTTTGTTGTTGCTGCCAGAGAATTTGGGTTTGAGTTTGTGAAGCGCACACAAACCAGTGTGTTTGTACAAGAACCTGCTGTGGGACCTTCGTCTGGAGTAGAGCGGACGTTAAGGTAAGAGAAGACAAGAGAAGCTTAAACCCCCAAATGCAGGATCATCTATCAAATGTGTGCTTGAAAGGATATGTCTTCAAGGTGGTGCAGAATGTGGAGGCACCCCCCAACCGCTACCTTCTCTATCTATCATCCTCTTGTTGCTTCTACAGGTAGGGGCGAAGCTAAGAGGAAATCAATGAAGCTCAAATGATGTGCTCACTCTGTCCATCTGTCTGTCTGTTGCCTTTTGTGTGTGTGTGTTCATTGGCAGAGAGTATAAAATTCTGAATTTGTTGGAGTTCAATAGCACTCGGAAACGGATGTCAGTTGTTGTGAGAGATGAAGCAGGCCGAATCCTTGTCATGTGCAAGGGTGCTGATAGGTAAGAATCAAACACTGGTTGTAAAGCCTGATCAGATTGGTTGAGTTGAACAGATTTTATTCCTTGTGAAACAGAAGATTGTCAAAACAGTGAGCGCCTTAAAATGAATCTTGTTTTTGTTTTGCAGCATAATCTATGACAGGTTAGGGAAGGAAGGTAAAGGCTTCTGGGAAGCAACAAAGGAACATCTTGCCAAATACGGTGATGCAGGATTGAGGACACTGGCAATAGCTTACAGGCAATTGGAGGAGTCAGAATATACAGATTGGAACCAAGTGTTTGTCAAAGCAAAGACCACAATTGGTGCCAACCGTGATGAATTGCTGGAGCAAGCTGCTGAGCGTATCGAACAGGATCTTTTTCTTCTTGGTGCTACTGCCGTGGAGGATAAACTACAGAAAGGTGTAAGTAGTTTGTCTAAACTCTTGAATTGGAAATTGTTTCAAATAATTTTTTCTAGTGTTTTTTTCTTAAAAGAATCTATCTTGCAAGTGAAGGAAATGGAGAAATTTTGTGCACAAAAGTAGACAGGATTCTGTAACAAGAAATTGAATTTTGTGGGTGTGTTTAATCTTGTAACCAGTGCTTTTTTCTTTTTGGGTGAATTTTTGACCCAAAAAAATCTGGTCGGAGATGTACAAAGGGTCTTTTGGAAAACATTGTACAAAAGTTGCCATATTTTGAGGGAAAAACCATTGAGTTTTTTGGCTGTATTGTTATCTTTGTCAGGTTCCTGAGACGATTGATAGACTTGCAAAAGCAGGTCTAAAGTTATGGGTACTCACTGGGGACAAACAAGAAACAGCTATCAACATTGGGTGAGTGTATTATTGCACTATTTTTACATTCTCACCCGTTCGTCTTTTGTACATTACTATCAACTTTTGATAAGTGTTTTCCCTTAATCATGCCTTAAAATTGTTGAGGCGCACGGGTTATGAATGTGTGTTTTGGACCCACTTGTGGTTTGTGTTACGGTGATCAAGTCATAGATAAAAGCCTTATGATGGGTGTGATGGTGGATGGCAATTGAAAACTACATGTTCTTGCTCCCTTTGTCTTTGTACAATGTGCAACTTTTGTTAGGTGTTTGATTATTACACTGTTTCAAATTTTGGGGTTTATGAACTAATATGGGTCTTCTTCCCCATGTGCCTTTTTTTTCCATTTTCTGTTTTTCTCCCCTGTTTGCAGGTTTGCTTGCAGTTTATTACGGCAAGGAATGCAACAACTCATTATTAGTTTGGATACTGCGGATGTGAAGGCTGCAGAAGACAGTGGGGACAAAGTGCAAATACTGAAGGTAAGCAAATGCTGTATAACACATGGTAATTCTTTTTGAATTTCATTTGCTGGATTTTATTTTACTTTATTTTATTAACTACATGATGATGGCAATGTTATATTGATGATATTTTCATTTACTTCTTTTTTCCCCAGGTATCGAGGGCAAGTGTAGAGGAACAAATAGCAAATGCGCTGCGTCAAATAGCACAGGATGCAGACAGTGATGCGTCACATGCATTGATCATTGATGGCAAGTCATTGATGTATGCACTTGAAGATGGAATGAAGAAACAGCTTCTGGATCTGGCAGTGCAATGTGCATCTGTTATTTGTTGTCGTGTTTCCCCAAAGCAAAAGGCACAGGTAAGGTTACAACCAGTTCTCTTCATTTATCTGCCAACCCGAGCTTTTATTTCCCCACACAAAATGTTCTTAAATACTTGTTTTGCTAAATAAGTTTTTTTGCTGATTGCACAAACACACGAACTTTTGGGGGTTTGTTTTTGCAGATAACAAAGCTGGTTAAAGAGGGAACAGGCAAAACAACTCTCGGTATTGGAGATGGTGCCAATGATGTTGGCATGATACAGGAAGCAGATATTGGAGTTGGTATTAGCGGTGTTGAAGGCATGCAGGTATTTACTACTAAGTTTTCTTCTGGAATTTTTTCAAGATTTTCTGCTGGTCTTGATGAAATTCCCACTACAGTAGTAGTGCTCATGACCTGGAAGTCTGATCTCTCTCTCTCTCTCTACTTTTGATTTGTAATTCCTTGCTGATCTTTCGGGTGTTTTTGGATGTGGCATGGAAACTAATAGGCAGTCATGGCCAGTGACTTTTCGATCTCGCAATTTCGCTTCTTGGAGCGTTTGCTCATTGTACATGGACATTGGTGCTATAAACGCATTGCACTAATGGTACTAGAGTCTCTAACTATTGACTTTTTTACACTCAAAAGTGCCTACCAGATTCTATTTTACATCTTCTAATTCTGTTTTTTCTCTGTTTGCTAATCCTTGGATTTTCTTTTAGGAAAAAGGGTATTTCCTATTTGCTTTGTCTTGTCTCCCTCTTTCAATCTCTAAGTACTTCCATTGTTCTCAATTCTGAAGAGGAATCATCTCTTTTACACAGCTTGTGATTTAACCAGTAAAAATGCCGATACCAAGCAGCTGCTTCACTAACATGATACCGTGTTTTTTCCCATTCTTTCAGATTTGCTATTTCTTCTACAAAAACATCACTTTTGGCCTTACGTTATTCTACTTTGAAGCCTTAACAAGCTTCTCAGGGCAAACGGCATACAATGACTGGTATATGTCATTGTTCAATGTCTTTTTTACATCTTTGCCTGTGATAGCACTTGGTGTGTTTGAGCAAGATGTCTCCTCTCGAGTCTGCTTACAGGTTTGGTTTTTTCTGCCTTTTTCTCCTTTTGATTTTGATATCTTGCTTTTCAGTACACACGCAAGCTGAAGCTTCCAGTCACAGGATCTAAACCTCAAACCTCCTACTGCTGCTGCTATCATGAAACCCATTTCCCTGTGGACCCTGAAATGCTTGGGTTGTTTTTTCAAACCCAGAAACACTCTGAATTTTTTATGTTTGGACTTTATGGTGGTGTGCAGTTTCCTGCAGTATATCAACAAGGGCCACAAAATATGTTTTTCAGGTGGGGTCGAATTCTAGGCTGGATGATTAATGGAGTGTACAGCTCCCTAGTGGTATTCTTCTTTGTCATGGGCTCTTTTGGACTTGCGGCATTCCAAAAGAATGGGCAAGGAGCAGGATTGGAGGAGGTGGGTGCAGTGATGTATACCTGCATTGTGTGGGTTGTCAACGTCCAAGTGGCATTTGCACTCAGCTACTTCACAGTGATCCAACATGCGGTGATTTGGGGTAGCGTGGCTTTGTGGTATCTCTTCCTTGTGATTTATGGATACGTCAACCCAGTTTACTCCACAACTGCATACAAGGTCTTCATTGAAACTCTCTCCCCAGCTCCAATGTTCTGGCTCATTACAATCCTTGTTGCTGTAGCTTGTGTTTTGCCCTACACTGTTTATCAAGCATACCAACGCATGTTTCACCCCATGGACCACCATGTCATCCAAGAAATCCACTACATGCAAAAGCACATTACTGATCCCAAGATGTACAAGAGGGAGAAACGGAAAGCAGTGCAGAAAACAAAAATTGGGTTCAGTGCGAGGGTGGATGCCAACCTGAGTATGCAGCGTGCTAAAAACCGTTACTATGATCCCACATACACTGCTGATGTGAAGTCTCCAAGAGATCCCCCAGCATCCAATGTGGATTTGTTTGAAAGCCCACTTTTCAGTTCGTTTAAACGAACAGTATAGTAAGCTTACAATCTCACTCCATTGTTGTCTTCTTTCTGATCTGATTTGTGGCTGTTGGTGATACAGCCTAAAACTCAAAACTCTGTGTACCATAGAAACCAACTTGTGTATTTATAAAGCCTACATATTGATTCTTCTACCACCGATATCATAAGATCGCCACCTGAATGAGCATATATGACATCACAATCTGGTATCAGATTGTGACCCATCCAGAAGATGCCCTTCCTCTGCTACTCACTAGTAGCATCAGATGTAGTCAAAGAGGCCAACTACCTTTCTCCCCAAATCAGGTGACCTGAGCTGTTAGGTTGCAATCTGTATGCAAATCAAAGATCAGGGACAAAGGTGTCTGGATGCTGTCATTGGCAATCCACCTAGAATCTTATAATAGTTTTGCTTGAAAGGCATGTCTAGAAGGATCAGATTGTACTTTTCTGCTGTAGTGGTTGCTTGTTTTGCTGACAGTGTCCTCATATGATTCCATTGCCAAAAAAAAAATTTCCATGTTTTGAGATCAACTATCTTCTCTGATTCACTCAGACAAAAAACATTGGGCACACCTTGTACAGGATGTCATGGAAGCTTTTCAATCAAACAGCAAAATCAAGTGCTAATCATCTGATCAACTTTCTGGGTGTGGTCCATTGCAACTGAAGATATATAACAATAAAGATTAGGTGAAATGTTCCACCTAATCTCATTACAGATACCATGCTCAATTTTTTGGGACTATACTTGACAGAATTATGAAGATGATATAACTCCTTTGTAGCCTGCACAGAACATAACCATAATTGCAAGTCTGCAACAAACCAGCTCAGCTCTTGAAAATTCCTCTCCCAGTGTACAAAACACAAAGAAAAAGCTGAGCCTTTCAGTGACTGACAGAGAACTCCTTACTTCATGTTCTTCTGCAGCTGTATGATAATTCCCCTTGCAATTAATCTGGAGATTGATCACCTGAGCTATTGTTACCTTCCTTTGATGCAGAGCAAGTACTATACTGCATGAAGTTGAGTGGCAAGCTGTTAGCCAAATCATCAGGAAATGTTCAGATTAATGACAGCAGGTTTTTTGCATAATTGATTCAAATTCAGGAGCATACCTATCTGCAAAAGTGTAACTGGAACTTCACAGATCCAACTGTTGCTACAAGTTGCTACACCATCCTGCAAATACTTTGAAACAAAAACTTCCATTCACATCAGTGAATGACGCACATCCCCTCAACCTGTCATATGAAAGAAGACATGCATGAAGGAGTGACTAACACTTCTCTTCTGCCAGAGAAGGGTGATCTACCATAGTGGTTCTTATCAGGAGCAACAGCTCAGGAGATTTAACCAAAAGAAAGCGTTCAGTTCAAGGTACTATACAGTTAAAAAAAGCTCTGCACAAATATTGCTTTATCTGATGCAAGTCCAACCAGAATTTGCAACCTCTGCATCAGGTTGCACGATTGGTTCAAACAGGATCCTTGAAACCATCACAAACAACAAATCAAATGCTTCAGAGTAACTGTACCATACAGATAGTCACCTGTTGAATTGCACCCATAGACTACTGTACCCAACTGACATGACAACAATCGATGATCATGCTTTTTGAAACCTCCAATTGTGGGATCTATTCTTCAGTAAATGTCATGGGTTGCAATATGATGAAGGCTGGGAAAACCATAATATCAGTTCATCTGATAAATAGCAAAGATACTACTATAGGTAGCACACCTAATACCCAGTAATTAGTCAATTGATTGCAAGAAAGCAACCTTAACCATTTGATTGGCTGCTTGAAGATTTTTTTATGAGCAGTGAACTGAACCATACATTCCCAGCTCTCTAAGCATGATCTCCATGCAAAAGCTACTAAACTACAGTATTACTGATTACCAACATTGGGTCCACCAATTTTGCGGTTGTCATCCCAACCACGGACCCATGGCTGCCCCGGTTGTGCCCTTGTTTCTGGAGATGCAAATGCATGCAAATTCCCTGATATTTGCTCCTTCACCGCCAGAAAGGCCTGCACACAAACAACGCCAGAGACTTGTTTGCATGTTTGACAAGGACTTCAACACATGCATTCCAGGACAATACTAGCATTTCAGGATCACCCTCTGAAGCTTCATGAAGAACTCCAAGATATGCTCAATCCTTCAGAGTTGTGACTCAACTTCTTTAGTCCCATGAGAATTGCATTCCAACTTTCAACATTTCCTAGTTGCACCTTTCTGGCAATAAAAGGGTAAGAATCAGCTTGATCATAGACAAGCTCCTTGCATATCATGCCCATGGCCATCTTGCAAATTTTTTTTAAAGCCCATTCCTTCTACATTCCCCTCTGCTTTTTCTAATTGCTCCCTACCTGACTCACAAAATCAAAACAATCCAGGAAACCAATTGCCAATTCTTTTCATTCAAACCAATTAAAATAATTAGCTGAAAAAGGACAAGTTACTCACAGTATTAGCCACTAAATCAGAAGGTGGCTCTGCCTGCCCAGTCAGCCATTGCCACAAATCAGGGTTTTCCTGTAACAACCAAACATTCAACAGTTCCTTTCAGAATAGAGTGACATCACATCTGTACTGTGTGGTTTCAATTAAAGTTTCTAGACTTCAATTTCAATCCCAATTCTCCACTACCACTGAATCAGCTATAAATCAATAGCCATCTATCTACTAACTTAACAAAAATCACTCATTCAGTCAACTCAACAAGATTGCAATAAGAAAATGCAAAGTCACAACATGCTACCTGCTCAAGCAAATCAACAAGATCTTGCAGCCGCTTCTCATTCAGATGTGCTGCATTATTTTCAGCCCATTTACCAAGTAGCAAATCGAGTTCCAGGTAACCCCGCTGCCGGCTCCTGTATAGAATTCTGCAGAGGTAGCCAACAGTTTGAGAGGATACATGATCAGTCAGTACTTCAAATTGATTGAGGAAGTTGATAACACACCAAAGTACAAGATAGTTTTATCTCTTTTTCACACAGCTCTCTAACATAGGGAGAGAGGCCACCAACGGCAAAACATGTCAACAGTTAAAACAGAGACTTTGTAACAGACTTCTTCAATATGTGAAACTTCTTGCAGCAAATATAAAGAGTGGCAAAAACCTGTTAATGATGCGGCGCTTTGATTCTTCATCACTGGAATCCACCTCCCAACTGTTTGAAACACCATCTCCACTTGCCTTGTTGCAGAAACTGGCTGTCCTCAAAGAATTAGCAACACTGCACGCCTGATCCCTGCAACAATCAGCCATTCCTGATCCTTCAATTGAACCACATGTACTGATGCATGCTGCTCGCACCGAAACCCTAATAAATCCTGTTGCATGATTGCAACCTTCAAGAGCTACTGAGTTTCTTTCTCAGAGACACACTAATTGTTGGTTAGGTAGTCACCAGCTCTAAGCATTCACCTTCTGGATTTTTCTTTGATTGATGGTTCCGAACCAAGCTAGGCGTGTTTTCATCCTCAAGAATCCGCAAAAGTCGCAGAAGGGTTTCGAATCAAGAAGAATTGAGGGGGGTGGGGAAGGGGAGTAAGGTAGGAAGGGAAATCAGACTAGTACTCACTGGCGTAAACGCTCGGCAGATCGCTGCTCCATCGAATGATAAAAACCTGAGGAGGAGGAGGTTACCGCTGAAGATCCATACCGGGCGACAGAGGCAGCAGCAACCCTAGAGAAAAGAAACCTGCTTACAGATCTGGTGCTCATGATTCCAAATACCCAGAGAGCTTAATTCTCCTTCCAATTCGAACAAGAATTTCTTCCTAGATTTACAGAAGAAGGAAAAAAACAACAACAACAACAAGGATGCAACCGGAGGAAGCTAGTGCGACTAGAAAACTCCGGATTCCACGAAATTCCAAGCACGAAAGAGCAACCGATACACGACAACGAGAAACGCTTCACTGGAAATTAGGGTTTGAAGCTCACAAGCACTGGACCCATTTCGAGATGCCACACATGTCAACGAGATCCCAAACGTGATGCTCTATTCACACTACAACCCCATTACAAGTTTTGGCCTCTGTCGCGTTCATACTGTGCATTGCCACGTGTGGACCCGGTAAAAAGCGCCTGATATCTTTCGGGTCGGGTTCCAAGCCAGGTACATCGTACCCAGCAAAACTTGGGTTGGGGTCCAGGTAGTGTTTACCCGGCCCTTTATTCGCAGGGTAAATCAGGGTAAATGATTTACCCGCACCACACTGCATTACACCTGCAGTCCTGGGGCTCCACACTTGGTTGGTTCATAGGCGTAATGCTCTGCTGCAAGGGTATTAGCATCATGGTGCTGGTAAATTATGGGTATGGGTTAACCAATAATATTTTCTGCTCAAATTATTTTAGGATAAATTTCAATCTTAGGCCTTCAATTTAAAAAAGAATGCATTAAGAAATGCAATTGATGTCAATTTTTTTAATAAATAAATAATTTTTACATCTATTTTTGGCCATGTTTATTAAATGAATTTGATAATATTATAAACCGTATAATTTTTTTGAAAGTAACATAATTCAATTGTTTGGGCTAAATAAAAAGATTTATTTTGGGATAATTTGGTTGATTTTTATATTCACTAAGCTTAAGATTTATAATTTGAAGTGTGAGTCACATATGTGCAAGAAATAATCATTCCAAAAAACATGTGAAATGGTTCATAAAAGTTTATTCAATCATTTTTTGCATTTTTGGGTTTGAACCGAAATATATGCACACTAGTGTACACATGAGAAAAATCATCACCACCACATGAATTATCTTAGTTTAAATTATTCAAATTTTCTCAATTAATTTGTCTTGTGTAATTGTTATTTGTAAAAATTCATGTAAAAAAAAATCTTGATATATTTTTTCTTTTTTTTTGGAACCCCAACCATGATTGAGCCCCATAAGCATTTGGAATTAATCCAAATCAAGGGAACCTTTCATGTAAGGATTTTTAAATGTCATGACAATTAGCTTATATTATTAACATAAAGTTATCAAGTTCATAGACATGCATGTCAATTATCTCAATTTGCACAAGTCAATCATTAACAATCATTTAAGTGAAGAGCTTCCAAACTATTCATTACAATTCATCACAAATGTGTCAACAATTTTACACCCACAAGCTTGATTGAATATAGGTCTTTGACAATATTTAACATTTGTTGCATTTGAAAAGTAGATGTGAATATGATTACAATCATCAATGAAATGTGTATATTATTATGTTGACACAACAATACCCAAAACTACACATAAATCAACAATTATGATAGAACTTGAATGTCAAGCACACACTTAATATCAATGGAGGAAGTTGTTAGCAATTATAGACAAAATATAGAATGTATACATTTTTTAAAAAATTATTTGCATAAAAATTGTTGATAATTGGGTGCAATTTTAAAGAGGTAACATAATTGTGGAATGACAAAGGCAAAAGCTTAATATGTGTTAGTTGTTATCTATATCAAATGAATTGGAGATTCTTTTCATGATACAATGTGTGATCATGAATCAATAATTTCAAATAATTTACATAGCTCATGGCTATGTTAGGTTCATTCATACGAATTCAAAAATTATTATATACCTCAGGAGAAAATAACAATAAAATGTACATTATTAAGTAGGAAATACATTGATTTAAGACTTATTGTAATGTTCATTTATAACATACCACACTTCCATTGCATGCTTGCACCTTGAATTGAATTGAAGTTGAATTCAATTCAATTGGATTAAAATTCAATTTTTAAAAATGAGATGCAAATTGGTGCGTGAAGTATTGAAAATTTGTTCATGAATATGGTGTTGGGAAAAAACTTTTAAAAACACATTCAAAAAGACATAAGTCTTTCCATGCCTCTTTACTTAGGAATGGGCTAAATCGATTTCATAGTAGAATTTGGTAGATGAAACACTATGACCTTATAGTTGTCCTACCTAAACTAATTTCATCATCATTGAAATTATTGAATACATTGGAGATGCGAAACTTGTTGTCATATATAGTCTCCATTCCCAAACTCAATCTATTTGTCATATATAGACCAATTGCAACAACTAATGTAATAAACCACCATTAGATTCGTGTCATATTATTTGTCACATCTTGGTCACATATGAAACTTAATGGATAATACGGGTCTACTTGGATGAGATTAATTTTTTTAATTCATCCTCTTCAAAGATGCACACACGTAGATTTATCAAAATCTATAATTACATATAGAATTGAAAACAAAAAACAACCCTTGACAAAGAAGAAATTTTTGGAAAGCATGTTAATAAGTTGTGGCACCATGTAGAAATCCATGGAAATAATTTATTTGGAGGATTGGGTAAAGGCAAAAGTGGTGCCAAAGTTTAGGGTACATAATAATGTAAGAAATGATTTTTTTAATGTAAAAACTAGTTTTTGGTGTTTTTAGGTGCAAATTTGAACATTCCTAGGGTTGTTGTATGTCATGTTTACCACATTCACGTGTCTTTGAATGAATTCATAAAAGGAATATCAACAAAGGAATTTTTTAAATACAAACCAAACAATATCATATGGACCTAAAATGTATGAACAAAGGAATTTTTTATTTCAAAAAATAAAATAAAATAAAATAAAATAATAATCATAATCATATGGACCTAATCCATATCAACAAAGGAATTTTTTGTTTAAAAATTAAAATTAATAATTAAAAAATCTCAATGTAACACTGGTCATGTCATTTTAATAGTGGCATGGTGAATTCAAAAAATATAAACTTGCTTTAGAGGTTGAGGATTTGGGGTTTCCTTGGTAAATTTTTTAAATTAATGGTGAGAGTATCATTTCAATGTAAAATTTGTGATACCAATAGTTGGAGTGTGTGGATAACAATTTGAATGCTTAAAAGTTCAAGATTTGAAGTTTGTGTCTTGGATTTATCTTGGATTAATAGTGAGAGTTGTTTCAACAACCACTCTATGATCCATGTAGTGGTAATATGGTTTTGAACAATGTATGTGTTTTTAAAATTCAAATTTTGAAGTGATTGTCTTGGTGGGTTACACATAGATTGGTAATGTTAGGAGTGTCATGTTCATGCAATTTCTATCATTCTTACAATTGAAATGTTAGCTCAATAATGAATGTCTTGAAGCTTCAAATTTTGATGTTTCCTTTATGGGTTTTTTTTGGATAAATAGTGAAAGGTTTGTTGAACATTTCTACAATTCATGTAATATTAGTGTCATATCAATAGTCTATTGAACCTTTGGTTTCAATCTTGGTTGTACATTAAAGGGGTTAAAGTTTCATTTTAAAAATTCATAGCCTTTTATTTGTGCATGCCCAAGCATAGGGAAGCCTTAGTAGATGTCAAACCAAATGTGATTGCAAAAAGTGCAACCAAGAGGCCAAAAACATATTTGGAGAACATCAACCACACAATTGGATGAGTGGTTTGGATTGTCAATGATTTTCAAAGTTTAATAATATGGGCATAGATCCATGCAAAGTTGAAAACATTACCAACATTGGTACAAGTGTAGAAATAGAAGAGGCTTTCAAGGGAAGAGATGGTGGATTAATTGGAAGGCAAGCAATATGAACGTTCACAACTATGAATTGTGTTGCAATATTGAAACACTATTTGTGTTCATTCCCCTTTGACAATAAGTAATATTCAACAATTTTCTTCAAATGTTGATCGTCCCAACACAAGGGGCACCAAAGAAATTTGACAAAATATGCATTTAATTGCACACAATTACAAATGAATATGGTGTTTAAGCCTAACCTTACCTTAGTTAGCACTTGTAACTTGCAAGGCTCAAAGTCAATTTACTTACAAATTCATGCTACAATGAAATAATAATGGTGTCAAAGAGAAATCCATGCTAGAGGTCAATGAGTGGACTTTGACCATGTTTTTCTTAGTAGATCGTGTTATTGAGAAGAAACTATGGCAAGAGGCACCCTATTCACAAATATGTCTATTACAAATTTGAAGGAACTTTTAACCAATATACAATTTAAGTAGTTTTTGGCTTATACCTAGAGGTAGATCCATATGAAATTTCCCTTACACATTATTTGTTCATACTTTGAGTTAAAGATGTTTTCCAAAAGCTTGAATTACAACCAACCTTTCTTGAGTGGGATTTTGAAATCAAGTGAAGTATTTTTTTGTCCTTTCATTTTGGCATGGTGCTTCATGAGGAACTAAGAATTTATGCAAAGATATTTAATTCCCTTAGGGACTCTTGGATCCCCCTTTGATCTTGGTGAAGGGGGCGTCATGTAAAAATTGGTGTGGAGTGGGGGTTTTTTTTTTAAAATTTATGATAGTTGGGTATGGGGATTTTTTTATAATAAAAATTTAAAAAATAATTGAGTTTGGTTGATTGAATATTTTACCTTTTAAAGAACCACCCAAGGGTGAGTTTTTCACATTTAGAGTTGGACATGTATAGGGCATGGGCAAGGTTTGGATGTTTGTTTAAACAAGTACTATATATTTATTTATTTAACAAGAACCCAAGCATATTTATCAAGTAAATTTTAAGGTTGGGTTCTTTGATAAAACTTTGAATGGGTATATTGAGTGTATTGGTAAGCTTTTTGAACTTCTTTGAAAAATACCTTGTTAAATTAAATATTTAAGTGTAAAAAACATTGATTACCATAGTACCTTTACCATTTGGCAAAAAATTGCCTAATAATTAATTAAATTTTAAGTTTTAAGTTCAGCACTTGGTTTTTTAATTTTTAATTTTTCAATAGGTAATGGTTATAAAAAATAATAAACAAATTGTTGTCATTTTTATGGAACAATATAGTGTGTTTAAATTTCCTCAATCACAAGATGATGTCTTTGCAAGTATGCGATTCAAACCTTGATAGTGGAAACTTTGAGTTTATTAAGATTTTGGCACAAATAATTTATATATATTTAAAAATTTGAAAAAAAAAATTTAATTTAATTTATGCCAAAATGGTAAAAGTACTATGGTATTAAAATTGAAGGCACAAGACCCCAAAAAAAAAGTTTAGACCTATTTTTTAAATCCAAATAAATAAAAATAAAGTTAAAGTTCAAAATCCAAAGATGAATTTTTCAACCTAAAACTTATTCCAAACCTAAGAAAAATTGGAACTAATAATCTATTGAATAAAAAATATGGCATTTTGTCAATATTGGCTTTTAAGGGGGAGTTAATTTTTTGTTTTGCATGTTCCAAGTTTTAAATTCATCCCCACATTCACATCCTTAAACAACAAAGTGGCAACAAGATTTAACAACTAACAACAAACAAAATAGTTGAACCAAAACTTCACACACCATGTTCCAAGTTCTAGATGGATCCAAACTCACATCCCTTCAAACATTGGAGCTCACAATCAATAATATAAAAACTAGAAACAAATAAAAAAACATACTCTAGATGAAAGGTCAAGATAAACAAGCAAACATGCAACCTTGAAAATGAAAAACTTGATGCAACAAATTGAAGCCCGATGCATAAAATAGTTTTAAATTAGAAACGTAAGATGGGCATGAGCAAGGAACAAAACACATGACATAAAAAGGACAAAAGACAATGGACAAAATTAAAGCCCGATTGATGACACCAAAAAACACCAATCACAAGTTGCATAATGGACACAAAACACTAGGACACTAAAAAAAAAGGGCAAAGTATTCACAAAAACAAATTAAACCCCATAGATGACACACAAAATACACACCACACAAATGAAAATCAACATAGAACACATGAAAAACCTTAGGCCAACTTGGAATCATTGCATGGAAGAATTTTCTCCTTTCTATAGCCCTTTAAACCTTGACATAAAATTCATTTCGTCATCTTTGATTGTCTAGGGCCTATAATAAGGTCACATTTATCATTGCAATAACATAAAAACAATCCCTAGTTTTAGATTCAATTGCATGGTGATTGTTCATTAGAATTGGCCATATAGTTGCCAAAGCCAACATCTCATTTTCAATTCCACTTAGCAACCATGAATTGGAAACATGAAACACTTATAGAATTAAAAAAACAAAAATTAGTCAAATGCATCACACTACCACATATTCTAGGCATTTTAAGCTTTTGAAAATTCTTCACGTTCCACTTTGACATGTTCAAATTCAATATCCAACTCCACCTTAAATGAAAAATTAGAAAAGTTGGGGCATCGAACACATGGTTGAAATGGTTAATTTTTTAAAAAAATCATTTGTTAATATTTTTTATTTGAAGGTGGTTAGCATTTGCGAATTGTAGTTAGGATTCCAACAATAGAAAAACAATCCTTTTTGTTTCAATTTAGGAATTTAGGATGCCCAAAATTTGTCTAATTAATTCACAACAATTGTTGGAAATTTGTGTTCTTATGTATGTCACCATGTCAAAGTGCATTTGCAATTTCCATCAAAACACTACTACAAAATGTGGGTGTAATTCATGAATCCCCATTCACTAGATCAATGAATTCATTATTTTCCAACTAATCCCCATTTACTAAGATGAGTTGATTCACTCAAAATATAGTGAAATCATTTGGTGTACATGGACACCTTTTGTTGTAGTGACGAGATATTGATAGTAATTGTACAATTCTTTACCAACAAGGTCCTTCAAATTGTTTATAGTTTTATCCATGGTGCAAAACATGTTTTCATTTGTATTAAATGCATTAATTTCTTTAGTGAAAATTGGCATTGATAGCTCATAAAACTCCATTAATAAAAACAACTATAATTAGAGCTACAACATTATCATGACCCACATAAATTGTACTAAGTGCATGGACCTAAATTTGGGATGGACAACATTAATGCTAACACATTGTGACCAATCTTTTAAAATGTAAGTAAAAAAGAAAGGAAATGGTTTTAAACTTCTAACACTTGCCATTCATGTGGCACAAAATTTCTTCCAATTCTTAATAACAAATAAAAGTTTTTGGATCTACGAAGCTTCAAGAATAACCATAGAAGCAAAAATTCTACAAAATGCATGATATGTAGAAATGATGAAGTGTGGGGTATTTTCAAGGAACCCTAACTTTGGTTGATAACATATTCGTAGTAACAATTGGTGACAAAACCTTCACCATTGCTTTGCAAATTGCCCAGGTTCTTGGAGAAGGTATGGGGCTTTGTAATGCCACATTTTGACGATTATAACATATAATAATAATGCCTTAGAATGTCAATGCATGTTGGAATAACAAAACCTAGCTTTCAAACTTGTAGCCTTGAAAATTAAGAACCCATACATATCCAAGGGACAAAAACAATAACAAGATCTACAAAAAAAAACTACATGTAATAAACAAAAACCCAATGTTGAAAATTGACTAAAATTAGAAACACAAGATGAGCAAAAGCAAATCACATACTTTATATACATCTGTGTGCTTAATTCTTTGGGTCTTAATCTAGAATCTATGCATGCTTGACCCCATGCTTGCCTCCCCTTGCTAAATGTTTTTGGCCAAGTAATACATTTTTGGGTGTTAGCTTTTGCACCCTTTACATATGCATAGGTTAGTCCTCAAGAGATTGTTTTTCTATAATAACATTAGAAAGAACCTTGGATATGGCATGCCCAAAACAAGACCTATGAAAAGACTCCAACATGCCCAAATTCTTATTGAAACCACAAAGTTCATAGTAATTGCATAAGGTTGAAAGTTAGACCCCTTTTCCTTGACATATATAATAATTTTCTTTGTGAGGGAAATTTGTGAAGGAATGCCCAAAATTTTGGAACCATGGTTGCCATAATAATTTTAGTAACATCAAACAAACCAACTACCACATTCTTAGGCTTCAGCTAGTTGTTGGACATGAAATTGACAACCATAACAAACACATCGGGCACCCTACAGACACCATAGATCTAAAGCACATGTGGTAAACAAACTTGTGAGCAATGCAAGTTGTACATATGTGGCCAAAGTCTTTTGCATTGACATAGGTAGTTAGAACCTTTTCCACAAACATTTTTTTTGATGGGAAGATAATTTTTAGGCATAACTTGTAAGCCATTTAGTACAATCAAATGGATTCAACCATTCCTATTAGCAAAAAACCTTAAATCACATATAACATTATATTTTCTAAGAAAACAATTTGGGTTTCACAATCTTTTTTAAACTAGTTAATAGAGGAGAAAAATCTAGAAATTACACTTGGGGTAACATGTGAACACTTAGTGGTTGGTCACATTCAAGTCAAGATCTAAGTTGATTGTTTACCTCTTCCCCATACCTCTTTAGATAAACACTATGTTTCAACTCCACATGTTTTTTTCATGGTAGTTATGCTATTGGACTTGTGGTAAGTAATGAGCCCTTTTTGACATCTAATGAGCAAGGCTATAATTTTAGGACCTATTGTTTCATTGTGACAAATGATGGATCAAATTATTTGGTTTTGAATAAAATCAATTGCTAGGTTGTTGTTCATTTGGAAAAATGCCCAGGTGGATGAGGAGTGATAGTGAGGTTTCCATGTAGTAGGTGGTTTTTTCATATTCATCAAGTGCACCTCAACAACTTGACACTCCTTAACTTCATAATCTTCTTCACCTTCAAGACTATTATTGTTAGTAAAACCTACAATCACTTATGGGGGATTGAAATCATGCACTTTAAAACCATGCAAATCAACAAAACTATGTGGATAATCCATAAAACTACAATGTAAATTATGATGGAATGGTTTTTGTGAATAGAAAACAAAAAAAAACACTTTGAAAGTTTTTGGTAAACTTGAAACAAAGAAACAAATGCAACAACAAAATGCATTTGTGTACACCAAGTGATTTCATTGGATTTTGAGTGAATTCATCAGCCCTAGTGAACGAGACCTAATGGGGATGAAATGATGGGACTAGGGAATTGCACCCACATTTTGTAATAGTGATGTGATGTAGCAAATTGGGTTGTTAATAAATTTTTTGGTGATCTTGAATGAAGGAATGAACATGATACTTGAATTAGAACACTTGGTGAAACTTTCAACAACTTTGAGAAACAAAATACCTTGAAATTTTTTAACAACTTTAAAAGCTTGTGAGAAGGAAGAAATAAAAAAGATCTTCATAAAACACACATGAGTCCTCACACTCATGCATAAAGCATATGCACATAGACAACCTTGAAAATAAAATCGTTTAGCAAGCTAATTGCAAGGTTGAAAAGATGGCATGACTTGAAAGCTTGATAGAAGATACCAATGTGCACAAGACTAACACTTAAAATAAAATAAAACAAGTGCAAGTTCTCAAAACACTTACCTTCTTCAATTCCAATGTCATTTGTGATTTCCATAGCCTCCAATAATCTCTTGTCGTCACCAATGCCATCGAGTTGTCAAAACTTTATTCCATTGATGTGAAAATGATGTTCAATTCTTGGTAACCACATTCAAGAAAATGTTAAAGACTTCAAGCTCTAACTATATTTAACCTACAAACTTTCAAGCATTTTTGAATGTCATTTCCTAAACCTTAAATCCTAAATTGAATATCCATCTTGTCAGTATGAGCATGGTATTAAACCTGATTATTTCTCAAGTACTTTCCTGTATTATTGATGATGGGTTAATGACGATGGTGGTTATTGATGATGGTACTATGCTAGGGGTGAGGGGAGGGGTCGTGTACAAAAAGCTGGGTAGGAGGCAGGTTATATATATATCTGATCAAAGATCCCATGGGTATTTGGTGTTAGACCTCATACCCACCCCACATTGGTAAAACCCAAAAGCACCAACAAAATTTTGGGTTTGTTTCTAAAATTTTCAACAAAAGACTAAATTAATTCATCTGAATCCAACTTTAACTGATTGACTATGGCCATTAAAAGGCGTCACTCAAGAAGGTAAAAGTGCTAGTGTAGGGCCTTTGGTAAACCAAAACCTACACACTAAGGGCATCTCCACCCCACACCTGCAAACACACACCCCTTCTCATTAATTCGCATGCAGCGGGATAGCGTAACTCTTGTTGAGCTCCTGTAGTGATGGTCCATTTTGCAGTGGTCATTTTAACCCCTTTAAATTATTATTTTCTACTAGAGATTTGGACAGGGATTGTTACTCGTCCAGATGTAAAGACATAAATGGTCTTTGACTGTTTAAAAGGACTTTTATGACGTTTGTTTGTAGGTCCCGGGGACAGTGATCATTCCCAACACAATTCTATTTTAACTCAAAGGAGTTGTTTAGAGTTTTGGGGTGTGGAGATGCTCTAATGGTACTAAGAAGGTGGATGCACTAGTGTAGGTGACTGATTCAGCCTGGCTGGTCCTCTCCGAGGATTAAAAAGTGTACATGTAAGTACAACAAAGTTTTTGTTACTTTATCTATCACACCCAACAAGAATTAAATTTCATTACAAAGTGGGACCCAAGGTTATACTAATAAATGCTACAAGAAGTGATTGTTGTTGGGCCTTAACTTAGCTTGCACTAGCCTAGCTGCTCTTATTTATTATTTTGCCAGGAAGAGAACCAACCAACAGCCATGAGGGATGAAGGATGATGAGGTGTAGAAGGGATGGATGGTGAACAGTAGACAGAAAACATTTTTCCATCAGATTCCAGGTTCTCCTAACTAAACCATGCTGAATAGCTCAGTTTCTGTGTTTTCTATAAGCTTCTTTCATCAATGTGCCAACATGGGATGATCAGCGAAGGGCTCCGGAGGTCCTCTTTTTGGGATTACGCCTTCATTTTATAAGTAGAGGGTGTGTCATTGGCTTTTCAGAGAGTTCAAGCTGCCCCTTTCTTGAGTGAGGCCATTGTCGTGGCAGCAAGAGAGGCCTCTTCTAGGCACGATGTCTTTCCAGGTTTCTCACCAATCTACTTGCACGACTTGTTTCATGCTACTGGTGATGAGTTTAGGTTCTAAGTTTCGTGTTTTCTTCTCTTAGGGCTCTCCATTGTATGTTTTGCACTTTTGAGTGTGGACTTTTGTTTGAACTTTGATCCTTCTTTTTATTTTCTCTTGTTTACTTGCTGGGTGTTTTCCCTTTATTTATTTATTTATTTATGTTTTTCTTTTTTGTCCCACTTCCTTGTACCAAAAACTAGGTAATGCAAATGTGCAATAGTTTTCTTTCCCTTTTGCTCCCCTTCATCTCTCCATCCGATCCAACCCAACCATGTGCCACAAATGTATCTTATTACCTTTACCAGGTTCCATTTGTTTGCTCCTTGGAAAGTTGTATCAAGAAGTACGTACTGACCTTGTACAAATCGAAAAATTTAGTACTTAAAAGGTGAAGAGAGAATAATGTGCTTTAGTTTGGCTCTTTTTTGAGGGGCAATTTTTAAGCTCCTTGCAAAAAAAAAAAAAACAAAACAAAACAAAAAGAGGTGATAAGGATCGACTTTGTCACAAGATGATAACAAAATGTGGAAAAAAAGGCGAAGAAATGTGTCAAGTTTCTGATAGGTGGTTTTTCCTGAGGGCTTATCCATACGTTGATTTTTCTAAGTTTTATGTGCCTTTTGTTGGCATAAAGCACCAGCACAAAATATTTTGTATATCTGGAGGGCATGTTCGCAAGCAGAATCTGTCCTCTGAAAAACTTAACAGGGATTTCTCTTTTTGAAATGCCCCACCTCTTCTTCACTTTTCCTGCAATAGCCAGCAGATACTGGAGTTTTTCATAAAGTCCAACGGTTAGGGGCCATAGGGCATCAAACGTGTAACTGAGAATTAAAATTTTTCAAAGCTAAATAACTGGGACCCAAACTAGTTTTTGCACCAATTTTGATGACTATGTCCCCAAATCACTAACCCATCCATTAGCCCAGGCCAAAAATGGTGACCAACAGTTTTGGAAATAGAAATTTCATGCAACCAATAGGAAGGCTCAGCATGCAGTCATGATGGGCCCTGGTTTTTTCTTTTGGGGGGCGGGGGGGGGAGGGGCGGAGCTGTTTTTTTGTTTTTCTTCCTTGTTCAATCCCTGCCCTTGCCATTAGCCCAGGCCAAAACTGGTGACCAACAGTTTTGGAAACCATTTATATGCAGCCAATGGGTAGGCTGAAGCATGCACTCAAGGTGCCTTGATTTTTTTTCTTTTAAGTTTTGGTTTGGGGGGGTTGTTGGGGGAGGATTTTTTTCATTTTCATTTGTTCCCAATATGTTGCCTCTATGTTCCTTTCAAGTTCCCAATGGGTTCCCATCAGGTTCCCAATATGTTCCCTAAGTTTCCCATGTGTTCCCCAAGGGTGTTCCCAATAGCACCTCACTTTAATCCCATATGTTTTGCCCAAAGTCCTCCCCTTCTCACCTTTATAGCTGGGCCAAAGAGTGAGGCACCCCATCTTTCAATAGAATCTTGTATTTTGGGGGAACCTCCATAGTTTCAACTTTTTTTGTGTGATGGGCCAATCAAAATAACTCATTGCAAAAAAAAAAAAATGGCCTTTGGGGGCAACACAACTAATTAATTTCAATACAACTATAACTTAAATTCATCCTGGTTTTCTTTTTTTCTGAACGCCCCCACCGCTTCATA
>Ga0116231_10005810_pt1 | contig 24057 bp, 29 predicted proteins | sample S1TSphgellanicum_2_FD_89695 | JGI IMG/M metagenome (GOLD analysis project Ga0116231, IMG submission 89695) | Host-associated microbial communities from peat moss isolated from Minnesota, USA - S1T2_Fd - Sphagnum magellanicum MG | ecosystem: Host-associated > Plants > Peat moss > Unclassified...
AAAAAAAAAAGAAAAAAATATTCCTTTTTTTTTTATTTTTTTAAAATTTTAAAAAAATTACAAACCCAAAAAAAAAAAAAAAAAAAAAAACTTGTCATGACATGTGTATTTGAATGTTTTCAGTCACATTGTCACATTTGAAAGAATTACATGAACTTTTATGTATGTTATGTGCCATAACCATTTTTGAAGAGAATAGTTTCATCTTTAGGTTTATGGGTTTAGTCACTTGGGGCCGTGTGCACATTTGAAGAGTGGGAAGAGAAAACAAAATGTCGAAAGATGAATGTGAAATCTTTTTACAAACAAACAAATTAGGATGAATCATCATCTCACTTAGTTGCTTGGGGACAATCCCTTGAAGCTATACTATATACTCTATAATGATTCTCAACACAATATCCTTGCCATACATGGGAGGGCCAAAAAACAAAATTTCAACATTTTTACAAAATAATTTAATTAGTATGAAAGATGCTGCTAGCCAAGGTATAATAGTATCATCATTGATAACTCTCAAGTTTGAACCATTTCTTTAGATGCATTGAAACTTACATTGTGACAACTTTGAAGTTTGAACCATTTCTTTAGATGCATTGAAACCTACAATGCAACTCCCTCATAGCTTTTGAAGATGTTAAAACAAGTATTAGAAGTTTTGTTGGATGTTCTTTCAAGGAAAAGAGATCACACATTGGTGCCAAAAGTTGAAATGATTGCCACATGATTCCTTTGGTTGATGCCTAAAGGGTAGGGGGGCATGCCTTGGTGTGGGGGGCATTCCCCCAAAACCAAAGGGGGGAGGGCCTATGAGGAGACATTAGTTGAGTTGAGTCTTACCTTACATTTTAGGCATCTCCTTCATTACTACGCTTTACCCATAGTAAAGCATGAAGTGAATCTTATTTGAACTTAAAACATATGTAGACGACAATAACACATAAAAGAGGTAAGGTTCTTAATAGCGTTTTCTTTCACACTTATGTAACGTAACAACAATAACAAGCCTCCCTAGGCAAATTTTGACTTAAACTAGTCACAATTTTGTACAAGGCCCTTCAACATGTAGCCAAGAGATAGACTTGTGACAACACCCTCCATCAAAAAAAAAAAAAAGAGCAAAATTTGGGAACTTTTTTTTGAAAACAAAAAGACTTCTTGCTAGAAATTTGAATCAATATCACCTTTGACAATTTTCTATCAAAATATTAAAACTGGTTCTTATTCCTAACCCCTCAAGAGGTGAAAAATTATGCTTATTTAGATGCACTTTATAAATGTTATGTTTCATCCAAAATATGTTCTACAAGCCATTCATGGAATTGTCATTACCTTTCGTACCTGGTAGTAAGGCAAGAAGGCAAATTTTACAAAACACATTTGATTAAAAAAAATGTTTTTGTATGCTATGAAATAATGATAACAAAACAAGATAACTGAAAAACACTATGTAATAACAACTAGAAGAGATGTTTGAACATGTAATAGCAATAGAGAGCACTAATTAATAACAAGAGAAAGAGCACCAACCAACAACCCAAAATAATAGAACAGGCTTTTTCCTAAAGCAATAGGCCTCAACATGTGTGAAATAAACTTTGTGATTTCAACTATTATTATGTAATGATGGATGAAACCACAAACATTACCTACATTATGATGGATGAAATCACAAAATAAATACTTCACATGTGTTAGGAGACAACGTTCAGATACCAAAGAAAAAATATCATATTTAGCAACAACGGAGCTCATTGAGCAACAAGGGAGAGCAACAAAGGGTGCACAACAACAAAGGATAACACCCAACAACAGCAATGAAAAATACCTAGCAACATCAAAGGGCATTAGAGTAGCAAGGAACAACCAAGAGCACATAGAAACAAGAGAGAGCATCAAACAATAGTAAGGAAGAACACCAAGCACGAGCAATGGAGAACACCCATAATAACAACAGCAGGGAAGCATTTGAGAATCAACAACACCGAAGATCACAAAACAACAAGGGAGGGAACCAAGTAGCCAAAGAGAACACCAAGTACCAACAAGGGAGAATAAACTCAGCAAACTAATTTGACATCCTCATGGTGTCAATAGTGATTGGAATTTTCAAAATTTTGATGTCTGTTCTGACAGCCCCAAGTTGGGTAGTTCCTTGTCATAGCCAGAGTATCAAAATCCTCAAGGACAATTCAATCAAACCTATAACTATAAGGAATACTCTCCACAACAGGTTGCCCAAAAGGGAGCACATACAAGAAAACAGGCTCATTTGCCCCATGCTATCACACTTTTATAATTGTCCAACCTGTCAAACCACCCAATGAAAGCAATGTGGGGACATCCTAGTTCATTTATCATGATAAATGAACACCCTATATGAACCAGAAAAATTGTGCATAAATCCATTATAACTTCATCATGTCCAAATGTGTTTCTTGTAATAGCAGGACCTTGCAAGTTGGAATTTGATAGAAAAACCTTCTCCTGTATTAGTTTCCTTGTAAAGCTAAAGAGCTAAGGAACACATACAAATTTGCAAGTGCCTGATACTTGTGCAACCATAATGCTTAAAGAGGGCTGCAATTGAAAGCCTGATATAGCTCCAAAGGCGTAATCCTTGATACCAGTTTCTATGTCCTGCAAATCTACTGCAGCAGTAGAGACACCACAGTTTATCAGCTCAAGGACCACCCAGCTACAACATGGTCAGCTGTGAAGCATGTTCAGCAAACATAGAAAAACCTGAAAATCTCACAAGAGTATTGTCACCCATTCTTCTGAGGGGCTTGACAAAGACAGGGTCCAACAATGAAATACAGCCAAATAGAATAGAACAAGCAGACCAAGGGCATTGATACCTTCAGCTTATGCTGCAGCTTGGATCTGATAAAAGTAGTGACAGTTCCACAGAGAGAGTTTAAGCAGCTTTTGTTGGACGTTGGTGAGATGGATCAGGCCCAACATCACGAGACCCCGCATTAATATATGGACCCCTCATAATAGCTTGAGGTGGCAAGGCCTTGCTGGAATCTATCATGGGCTTTGCCTGCATCTTACTGCAGATAAAAAATCCCTCCACAAAGATGAATTTTACCCCATTGTGGCCACAATACTCTATTTACACCTCATGTACCATAAGTAATTTCTAAGAGCCTGTTATGTCTGCACCATTATGGTCAGATTTTAGCTTCCATAATATCAAACTGCAGAACTGCTTCAGGATTTATATAGCACTACAAGCCATAGATGAACCAACACAAAGGAGTTAGCAGCTGATCGCCATATGGAAGCTGAACACTATGCAATGCATGCAGTGTAAATTACAGCAAAGTTTGCATATAATGATAGTTACACCAAATGATTGAGTAATGACAGAACTCATCCTCCTGTGATGGAACTTGCCTCCCCAAGAATTGCAAGTTGTCCACAACCTATCCTAGATGAACAAAGAGTGGTCTAGGATGATGCTCTAGAAGAAATTAGGAAACCAGAAACCCTAATTGCTGGATCTCTGAACATCCTTGAATTAACTGGAGATGTATGGTAAATTGTGAACAGAGAAGGAGGACATACCTCAGAAAGACTGGAAATAGAAGTCCTGCAGTTGCAAATGCCACCAATCCACTTGCCAAAACAGCATTCCGTGACAATGCCATCACAACAACTGCATTTGAGTGTGTGAAGAAAATCCAGTCACTGCATGCAACAAGCAAAAGATCACACAGATTTTTTTCAGTCATCATTTGACTCCTGCTATCGTTCATTACAGAAAAATCAATCCAGAATGAAAAACCTTAGTATGTGCAAAGGAAAGATGGACATGTCGTCTACGTGTGAGCAACTTTCCTGCGACAATCAATCAATATGTGGGATGTTGAATCAACCTAAGATTCGAAGTTTTTAGCATTGAAGTACATACGATCTAAAACTCAGATTATTCTTAAAATATCTCCATTCGAACAAGGACTCCAACATCAAATCTGCCATACTAACCTTCGAGATAAAAGAGAGAGAAACCCCAGTTTCTGACTACAGTCTTTCGTGTCGTCAGTGAACCGCTGTCACAACAAATCTCCGCTCGCTTCTCTGGAAAAAGAGATGAGAGAACAGTACACCAAAGCAAACAAATGAGCTTCTCGATCTTAAGAAATTAACGTCTTCCCTTGCTATGCAATGAGAGAGAGAGAGAGAGAGAGAGAGAGAGAGAGGTTTAAGTCAGAAGCAGCTTACAAACCCTAAACGGCGTGCAGCAAGCGAATTTGACCCTAAGAAGCTCAGGGTGAACAGAATCTCTCAGGACATTTGGACAAGTAATTGCCCCTTTGGGTGAATGGTGGAATCTCTGAGGACATTTGAAAGTGCACTTGACCCTAAGAAGATTTGGGTGAAGAGTGAAATATCTCTCAGAAGTATGATTGATTTGAAAGCATATGAAATGTTTTCCTTCAGACTACCATTGCTATGTTCCAAAGCATTTTGTGTCAATCTTAGTATGCACTACCACCAACAAGATGAATTAGTAAGTATTATCATCTTGTAAGTATGTTGTGTATTTGAACATCTTAGATTTCCCAACTGACTTGCTGAAAGAAAAATAACCTGGTTTGAACTTCATGATCAATTGAATCCTGACCCAAGAAGCAACAAGCTGTCAACTAACGAGAGAAACGTAGTTGGAGATCTCAGCGATGTGGATGGGTCCTCAATGAAGCAATCAAATGGGTCCATTGCCTTTTAACTATATCTGTAAAGTCTAAAGAGTTTTTGTGACAGAAAGTCTGTAACTCAGATGACAATATGTCCAGATAAGTTGCAGAGTCCACAGCTAATTCCTAGTGTAATGGTCCATGCCTTGTCCCTGTCAAAGATGTCCAAGAATACAATGCAATGGTGTCATTTATGCAGTTTTTCCTAGATGATGATGCAGAGGTGTGAAGAAGTCTAGGCTGCCTGTTCCACTGCTTGTAAGCCTTGGGCAAGATGTGCCAAATATGGCTCCATCTGTGACCCATTCCTCAGTAGCACAACAAGTGACTTCAGCTCTTTGATAAACTCTGCATCAAGATTCCTGCACAAATGCCCAGTGAAACCCACCTTCTGTGTTGCCTTTTCTTACTTTCTCTCAACAGATGCATGCACCTTTCCTTGAGCTCCTATGGACAGTTCATAACAAGATGATGGGGGGAGAAGTTCAGAGGCCTTACCCTACTGTAGTTTTGACATTAATGTCATCTGCTGCTTGCCTTGCCCAACTTGGGTGAACCTTAGTTGCCTGATGTGATTTGTATCCTTTCTTTGCTGCTTTGTTGCCATTGAAGGCAGGCTCTTGTGAGCTAGCACTTTCTCCTTGAAACATGGCTGGAATCAACCATTGAGTTGCAATTGCATAATGTAGACAAATAGACTTCAGCTTCTCCACCTTCTGTACAAAATACCTATCAACTTCCTTTAAGCATGTTCCTTGCTGGAAAGATACAGAAGTCTAAACACTTCTTCAGCCACCCTTCAACAAAACGACCTTGCTTTGCCTTTTCTTCAACCAGACTGCAAGACTTCTGATGCAGGATTATTTGTCTCTCATGATCACATCCGACTTCATCTATCCAACAAGGTCCTCTGCATGAAGGTTGATATCAACCAGCCCAGTACAGAGCCAGACAAACTACAAGATGGCAACACAAAAGACAAGCCAAGATCACAGATACCTCTCTAGGAGATAATTAGCATGCTTTCTCTATTCCTCTTTTCAGTTCTATCCCAATTCTCATGTTGTGCCAACCCAGATGGCAAGCTTTGCAGAAGGCCAGCAAGCTGCTGTGCTATTCTCCACAAAACCCAGAATAGAAGATGGCAGTCAAAAGAGTAAGCTTAGCTCCAAACCTCAAAAGTCATATAATGTTCAAAGGTTTGTAAAAAGTGTAGCATGCACTGGCATATAACATATGAAATTTACAGGAATTTTTTTGAGAAAACTGTTCTGTCAGTTCCAGCAAAACCAAACTAACACAGCAAGGATGAGTGCAGTCATAACCTTGTTAGGGCCTCTGACAAAGTCTCAGACCATCACCTTCATCTAAAAGTGGGAACAAAATACAACCATTCTCTTTATCACTTCCAATATCCAATTGTTACCTTCACTAACACCTGTATGACTACTACAGGTAAGCATCCCATGCATTGTTCCTACTTCATTGACCGGTATTCACTGATTGACCACTTCCTTCTTCTGTTCCACTTTAAAACTTTGTTTGAAGCTACAGGATTGGACTTGATGCCTAACCTTGTAGTCTAAAGTGAAAGTCTCCAGACCAGTTATGCTTCCAGATGCCATGCCCTGGAAACTGCTGGCATCACTTGAATCTACCCTATTTGTTGAGAGTTATAATGAGCAGGGCCTGCCCCATTCTGGCCAATATCCTGCAGCTGTCTCCATAAGGTTGATCTCTCCTGCTATCTCCAACATAATCATGAGAAATGAGAATCACTACTGGACAGATTAAGTAAGCAGGGTCCTCCCTTGACTTCATATACAAAATTCTTTCCCTGCAATTCTATTCACATAGTTGTACATTCCCAGTCTATGTAGTCAGAGGCCACATAACAGGCTAACACCTCAAGTGCAAAAAACTTGTGAAAGCAAAGGGAGAAAAATACTTACAATATTGCATGTGAGATCTTCATGGTATGGGTCTGATGCAGCAACTGACGTTCTCAAAGCCAGTCCAACAATGACTGTGCATCGCATTGCAGGGTTCATATCTCAAAACAATAACACACCACTGCTCAACTTGCACCCAATGCAGCTAGTAGCCATACAACCTGGTTTGCAACATGCCCATTCCTTTTCCTTGGCAATGGTGTTCATGTTAATATACACAACACATGAGGGTCTATAGTCCTCACCTGAAGCTTCTCCATAGACAATGCAGAGGGCCTCTTTGCAAGCTCACCTCATGCAGTATCCATGATAGTGCACCAGGAAATCACCCTGAATTCCACAAGAAAATACCATGTCACAATTACTTGGCACTTCACAAACCAAACAATTGCAGATGATGAAGTGGTACATGGAAATATCATTTCAAGAAACATATTTTTCTCAATTGTCACAATTATTGCCTTTCAGGTAGCTGCAGAAAGGCACAAACTTCAGTAAGAATGCTTTCCTACACTGCTTGCCTCAAAAGAGTCTTCATTTTCACAAGCACTGATACAGATGTGATCAACAAAATAATAATGCTCGACAGATCACAGCATGCCCATCAAGTCAAGCTGCCAATATGATTCCACCCATCCAAAGTCACAGTTAGCACAAGATTGAACAATAAGTAGTTTGAAAGTCTAGTGAGTGTACAGAAGTATGACAGCAACAAAAGACAACCATGAAGCCCAGTAAACTCAGACACTGACTCAGGGATGAGCCCATAGACATGAAAGAACCAAGGGAGGAAAGGGTAGGGTCAACATACAGCAACAATATTGTGAAGTTTAAGACATTCAACTTGTTATAAGGGATGTTTCTAATTGCACACAACACCCTTTTGATTAACATCTTATATCCAGATTAGATCATCTTATGGATGATGAGATCGAGAAGTTCTGCAGTTGCAAAGTCATATGCAATGTTAACGCGTTTCAAGTAAGGATGTCTTGGACCAACATTTCTCTGATTGGTATCCTCTGTGAAAGGAATCTGCAAACAAAGCAACAAAAATCCTCCACAATCTATAAACAAAGATAAAGAAGAAACATGATCTGGCATGAGTGATGTACTATGAGGTAAGGTTCACAAGGTATGTGGATAGGTCAGCAAGGGTTAAAGCCAAAGACCAAACAAGGCTGGTAAAGGATTCCCAACACAATGTAAGTTTTACAATTACCTTCTGCAAGGACTTGTTCTCATTGACCAAGAATTCACCATAAGGATCATCAATCACGCCTTGATAGACCCACCTTCTCTGAACCCCAGTACAAGCATAGAATATTTGTAGCATCAAACTGCAACCCCTTTTACAGAAAACTTTTGCAAAGTTCAGAGTTCTGCCTTTAACTGCAATCAGCAATCGTATGACAATCAACAAGTAACAGTCACAATTGTGAACCTGGAGACAAATACCAGTAAGGAGCATGTGCTGCATGTGTAAGCTTCTGAAGCAAAGTCCTGGCAGCATTGTCCCCAGCCATGGCTGTAGCCTATTAGAAAGGACATGACACATGTTGGCAAAACCCCAAGATTCTATTCAGTTAGCACTTAGATCTGGAGACCTCTTCCCCTGCCCTTCTAACAACCTCTAAATAGCTTGTTTGCAGGGAATGCAAGGAGATGTGAATGTAGGTCTCTCAATTGATCACACAATGATCCTGAAATGTAGAGATTACCTGATTGTGCAACAGATTCAATATTGCAGCCCCTGAGGCATTTTGTGTACTTGCCTTAAGTTACACTTGTGGTGAGTGCTTGTGTGGCAGCAATCATTGGCTGCAGTTCCAGAAACCTCAGGTTTTCAACAATTTTCCATCTCACTCTCTCTTCCATTTAAAGAAGTATTACGGAAGCATGAAAATGAGTCTTTTGTGGGCATGTTACAGTAATGAGCTGCACTGCAAGGAAATTAATTCAAAAGATAAAGATAGTATGCACAAGACAATGGGGAACTGCAAAAGAAGCCAGACTTCTGTATACATTTGTTCCAGAGTGAATTTACAAATTCAAATGGCAATACAATGGGGTTTGAACAGACCTGTAGAATTTGCTCTCAAGGGAGCTGCGAAAGCATGATTGACCAACCTGTGCTTGAAATGTGACTGGGCCTCAGCAAACTGGCTCACCATCATGTAGTTCTCACACAGCGGAAAAATACACTTTGCCAGCTCCTGCACCCGACATGTGTTGTAAGCATTGCTGGCTTGGCATTGCAATCACTTGGTGTACTATCCCTACGTACTGTGGAAAACCCATGCAATAGTCCATAGATCGACTTTGAACAAAGCTTCTTAGGGGTTATGTAGTGTCTCCATGATGAAATCACCTCTTAAAACCATGTAAGTTTTTGGTGAGAAGATGTTTCACTACAACACATCTTGGGTTTTGCAACTTGGGTTTAGCAATTTGAAATATTTGTGACTTTGGTTTAGCAATTAGTCAAGTCGCTAAACCCAAATTTAACGATTTGGCTAGTTGCAAAACCCAAGTTGTAAGTAACAAACCGAGTCACAAAACCCAGGTTTAACAATTTGGCTAGTTGCAAAACCCAAGTTGTAATAACAAGCCAAGTCACAAAACCCATTGAGATGTGTTGTAGTGTTTCTTCCTCTAATCATGGAAGAAGATGACGTTGATGATGCATGCTAATCGATAAGCAATTTTTGAAAATTTTACTTCATGTTTTGGCGAATTATGTATGAGTGGTAAATATTTTTCTTGGTGCCCACCCTGTGAGTATATAGTGAGGGACTTGTTTTTTTCTTGGAAATTATCTTGTTTCCGCAACATTGGGTGTGTATGGTCACTAGTGTTAAAATAATTATGGATTCTCTTGAAACTCATATAAAACACACCAAAAAAATATGTTGAAAATATATACCATAGTACTTTTTCAGGTTCAGGAGTTAGGTGTCAAATAATTATTTTAAAAATTTAAAAGTCCACTTCAACAATAAAAATAATAATTTATGAAATTTCAGCAATAAATATATATAGGCAATTTATTTGCTAAGTTCTTTACACTTTGTCTCCGGGATTATCACAAACTCAACAATTCACTACAGCACGTGTGGAGAGCTCTCTGCATTCTCATCATCCTTGTTGCTGTCAATCTTGGACTTGGGTTTGCTTACTTTTGTTGACAATTTTGCACACCTTGGTGGTTTCCTTTCTGGGTTTTTTGCTTGGCTTTGTGCTGTTGATGAAGCCGCAGTGTGGTTGGATGTGTCATGATGAGCTTCCTCTATGCATCGAGGTTGATCTGCCTGTAAAACACTGGCACAAAGCTTATCAGTATGTGCTCTTCATCTCATCATCCCTGCTAAAAGTGGCTGGTTTCACTGGTGCTTTTGTTGCTCTTTACACTGGTGTGGATGCCAACAAGAAGTGTTCCTGGTGCCATTGCTTGAGCTGTGTTCCAACTGCAGCTTGGCATTGTGACAACATCCCCAGAGGCAATTGAGCTCAAACTCAACCATCTTGAAAGTACCAAATCCCCAGAGGCAATTCAGCTCAAACTTGACAATCTTCAAAGCAATGAAACCCTGGAGGCAATTCAGCTCAAACTTGACAATCTTCAAAGCACCAAATCCCTGGAGGCAATTCAGCTCAAACTCAACAATCTTCAAAGCATACGATTTAAGCTCCTTCAGGGTTGGAAAAAAACCATCTTGATCTGATTCTATAATTTGTCATACTGAAGCATCATCAGTCTTCAGATCAGTTTGAAGGCTGTGTATGACCCTCCCTACCTGCACAATGGAGACAAACCCAAAGCCCATCAGCTTACATGTCAGTTCTGAGTTCTTCATCATAGCTTTCTTTGACAATCATGACATCGATGTCTTGATGATGCTCAAGAGCCAGCTTCCCTGAGATTGACATGCGCTCTCTCTCTCTCTCTCTTCCCCCCACACCACATATGCCAGATCTCTCTCTCATTGCAATCTGTACCAGAACATTACAATCAGGACTGCAAGTTTTAGTTCTGCTTTTTCAAATTATACATAACTCAAGGAAGTTCAGAAGAGTTGTCGCAAACCAGCTTTTGAGAACAATGTTGCTGGGAGATGTGTCAGTCCTTGGCAATTTACTACTCTGCCAGTGTACTTGGCATGTTGATACTACGTCAACCATGTTTGAAACAACTGTAAACCGTGAACAAGATTGGACCTACCTCAGGAGTGGTGTTGGTGCTGTTATGGAGAACATGCTGCATCGTATTGAAGATCAAAATCTTGTGTGTTTTGTTTTTGCGCACAAACTTGCAGTGTTGCTTGCTCCCAAGCAGTTTCTTCCAAGCTGACAGGAAACCTGTGAAGATGGCACTTTGGTTGATGCATTTGGGTTTTGATTTCTGTCTGGCCTAGAAAACAAACATCCTGGGAGAGATTGTAGGACATTTGAGAAACTTGCCAGAATAGAAGTGCCTCTGAAAAATGTGCAAACTAGGCAAAATGAGACATATTGTGCATGTGCTTCTGCTCCAATTTCATACAAGGAATTGATTTGTCTGATTAATGTTGAGCATGGGAGCTGAGTCATGCCATGTGCATATAATGAAGAACGAGAAAAACTGGGAGTCAAGCCCTGAAATCATATGGATGAAACCAAGGTCTGCAACCTGAGGCTCAAAATTGTGTATTCAATAGAATTGCTGGCTTTTTAAGTCCCTGTGGATGCTATCAGGGATGAAACCATGATGGTGGAAAGCGAGGCCTCATGGGAATCTTACTGCAATTTTGAATCTCACTTGGTCCAGTGCAGAACCTCAATGGCATCATCTGCATGGTTGCAAAGGCCAGAAGCCAAGGCTTCAGTTCCCTAGATGTAACACTGCCGAGGGCACACCTGTCTTCTACCTCGAGATGTGCATTTTGTTGCTGCATCATAAATGCCATCTCAGTTCCGCAAACACAAATGGTCAAAGAAGCATGACCATGATTTCCGATTGTGAACTAAGTTGCCACTGAGTTGGTTATCCCAAAGTACTCAACATGTGCCTGTGTGTCAGCTCAACATGGCTACAAGGCAGAGATTCAAGAATGTGAGCTGTGTCGGGTCTCCAAGGCTACAAGGAAAAAGATCCAATTATGTGACCTTTGTCAGGTCTGCAAGGCTTGTCAACTCCCAAAAGGCGATTTGCATGAAGCTCTTGACAAGACAGGCCCAATCAGGTCACCATGGCACCAAAGAGAGAGAGTTATGACTCAGGTGTAGTGTTTGTCTGATCCAAGATTGCACTTCACATGGCTGGTGGGTTGAACAGCAGAATTGGTGCAGCACAGTGGTTATGATGGACATGGACACACTTTAAGAACCCAGTTCAACTATTGGCATCCTGCTGCTCCCTATGATTGGTGGCAGACAATAGAAGATTGTGGACCTTTGATTCATTTTTGTGATTGTTATCAAATTGGCAAAGGACTCAAAATGGGTCACAAGTCCCTGCTAAAATCTCACTTATCAACTCACATGTTCTGCATGAGGTGAATGCAGCAGACAAAGCAATGAGTGCCATTACTTCAGTTACCCACCACTTTGAAAATCAATAATGAGAATAAAGGTAGAAAAAAAATTGGAGCTCAAGAAATTATTCAAGCGTGCATTAACTCATGTGCATGCACAAATAGGCTACAGTTGCCGCCATTTCTCTTCTACACATCAATTAACTTATCTCTCTAAGAAAATTTCACCAGTTAGCTACCAGGTGATACAACAGCTTTCTGAAGACTTTTCTCATTTTTTTTTCACCTGACGTATGTGCCGCATTGACTCCCATCAGGCAATGTTGTCGCCTTCACTATCATCACTGGCATCACTGTAAGTCAAAGTAGAGGTAGGCATCAGATACAAGACTGTGTGGCATGCAGGGACATCCGATTTGAAATCCTTCAATAAAACAGTGAAAAATCACACGCTCATTCCCTTCTCAACAAAACAAATCCAACCTGACCTGGATTGACTTTCCCACAATTTGAACAGTTTCAGATATGAGGGCACAACCTTGCCATTGGGTTATATATAACTACCAGAAATTTGCTAGTGTAAAGAGCAGCAGATAAGGCTACTAGATAAAACAATCATATATACCTGAGTTCTGGTTGCTTTGCAATGCGTCGAGAATCCAGACCCGTGATGTATTTCTGAGATGCCTGCACATTCTCTGTACCTGCCACAGCCGAACACAATCCACTCTGTGTTGAATTTCTACAATGTTTTCTACATGAAGCTATTTCACTCTCAGCAATTAGAGCTTGAGCCCTATCTGATAGGAAAAGAAAAAGCGTAATTAATGCAGTACAACTGGTACCTCGAGCAAGCTGGAAAACGTGCAATGCACACCGCTCCGCAGCCATGCGAACAGGTACACTACTATCCTTGAGACAGTCAGCCACACCTGGACCCACTATGGCTACCAGTCCTTCCACATTTACTTTGGCTACTGCCTTGACACTACGTAAAGCTCGCCTGCGCACATCACTAGAGTCATCTGTCAACAGCAAGCTCAAGACAGGCAGCAACTCAGTTGTAGATGAGGGTGCAGAGTTGTCCTTCCTCTGATAAACTAGCAGCCTTCCTATGGCCTTGCTGGCAGCCTCTCGCACAGGCACCTGCCATGCACAAAGAGATGTTTCACCTGTTACAATGTTCTCAAGATGTAGACACTTTTCCAGACATGGTGGGTGATGCCAGACTGGGCCTGTCAAGCAATGTAGAGACAATAGTACCAAGGCAGAGAGCATTGGAAAATGAGCAATCAATCACCCACCCCTCGATTGATGATAGTGTACATGATGACCTACCTTGTCATCCTTGGCTCTGGATTTCAGACAGCTGACAACTGATGAAAGCCAGGAATTTGAAGAACACAGGCGGAGAGTGGAATGCCGAAGTAAAGAAGAAAACGCTAGAGTGGAGCCATGACGAAGTGTCCACACTTGTGAAGAGCCTGGTGTCAACAATACCTGGACTAGATTGCCAAATTCTGCATCTCCAACATACTACCATCCATCCCCCCACCACTTTTGAAAGTCAGCCCTGGGAAACAGCACAATGCACACCGCATACCTGATACTCAAATGAGTTCCTCCTTCTCTCTATCAAGCTTTGTCCTTGACTCAGAAGAAGAAACTGTGACAGAAATACTCATATGGACAATTTTACCAGGACCCAGTCAGTGTTTTTCTGTGTGGCAAACCTGAGAGACGATTCCCAATGTCGTTGCTGACAAAGTCCTTACTTCCTCCTCCTCAGAAGGCAGTAAGTCTTGCAATGTTGCAACCACCCGAGCAAGAACAGGTGCACTCACACTTTTTCCTGCATGTGTCATCACCCCCTTCAATGCCACCAGCATTGCCTCCTTCACTCCTCCTTCTGCCACCTGCACATGAAAATTCTCCATAGAAATAGTCACTTCCTCCAACCCTCTCAACCAGTCACATAAATCCTGAAAGAAACACAACATGTTTAGCCACATCAAAGGAATAAATTGGAGTTTGTTTTCAGGGTAAGAATTGGGACCTGAAGGCCAGAGATAAGGTCTCCAACAAGTGGATCAACTCGAGTGCTGAGTCCTGTGAGCTTGCCCAAAGCCCAAGCTGCTCTTGACCTGACAGCTCTGATAATAACAAACCGCAAAACCAAAGCCGCCATCATAATACAATTAGAAGAACATCTCACGCTGACAACAAACTGCCATTTAATGTGACCATAACTAGGAAACTGTGTTCACTAGAAGATCACCAACCTGGTGTTGTCTTGGAGGCATTTTATGAATGTAGTTTGTAACTGAGGAAGAAAGGGCTTCAGTGCAATTCCACCTTTGCTGATCAGAATTCCAAGAGTCCCTAAAATAGCGCTTTTAACTTGCCATGGGAATCGATCTCCTATGATTCGAATCAGGGGCCTGCAATGGCAGTGATGACAGTGGTCATTAAACATGATGACCCATTCAGACAGAGAGAGATGTACAATGACTTTGTGATGTTGAAATGTCCACAGAGCTCAGGCTGAGTCTGTGTTACATACCCAGTGATAGGAACCACAAAAGGCTTCAAGGCAGCCTCACTTGTCACATCAATCAGCTCTCCCAGACCTTCTGCAGCTTGCTCTCTCAGCTCTGCTGATCCACTCATAAGACCCTGCTTTCCATTTCCACCGATCACACAAAAATCACTTAGAGAGTACTTAGAGAGAGAGTGGTATCATAGAAAAAGACACCCACACCAGAACAGCTATGTTGTCTTAAAGAAGCAACAAAATGCTTGCACCTCCCACTCACAATACGTTGTCCCTACTTGCCTGTATGTAGATTTGCTGCACTGGTTGCAAAGCTTTTGGGAGGCAAAATCCTGGAATCAAAATAGCTCCCCCCTACACAATTGCAGCCCACCTGTTACAGAATACTACAGCGAAACCCACAAGAACACTGAGTTTATATATTATCAGGTGCCTGCTGTTCGAAAGTTCTGACATTCTGAATGACCAACAACACAGATTTTATGAACACATTTTAGTCTACTACATCCTCTCAATTCAGCAATGGATTCACAGCATTTGCAAAGGAAGACAAAAATGGATGGATTTTGGATCCCTGTTAACTTGATTCTCATTATCCAGATACAAAAATTTCCTACCTTGGATCTCCGGCGTTCTTTGGTTTTGGCAGCAGAAACAGCATCACGAACAACTTTAAGGAAAGATGGCAGATTCTCTTTGGCAATGGTTCCTGTGATGCTTCCCAATGCATTCCATGAAGCCTGGAATGGCAACAGGTGCCACCCACCCATCATCCACCATGAGCAGTGTGGCCCAAAAATACCCATTTATTGCATAAAATTGTGACCAGATACAGTGTTTTTTCCCAGTGACAAAACATAATGGGTATAGTACTGCCAGGAGGAAAAATCATCAGGGGCAAATGAGAACAAATTGATAATCAGTATCAAAAAGAAAAATCTAGTCCTTAACTAACCTGCACAGTGCGTGGGTCTGTGTCGGTGAGCATGATGATTAAGGTAGAGAGCAAAGTAGGGATCTCATCTTCCACATCCAGTTTTGTGTTCTTAAAGAGGAATCCCACAAGGTCTGCTGACCCTCTTCTCACAGCAGCCTGCAGAATTCCATTCATGTTGAGAAACACTTGATCTTGAAAGTGTTATGTCCCAATAAGAGCAACAGACTAATACAGTAGTAGTAGTAGTAGTAAGTAAGTGTGCAATCTGCTCAGGGATGCACCTGTGCATCTCCTAGGCCTCGAAGGAGTTCTGAGATGAGAGACTCAAGTCCTTCAAAGTCAACTGCGAGTACAACTGTTTCTGCAGCCTGTTTGGCCAAGGGTGCAATCTCCTGCAACAGTGTGCACTTTCAAGTCAAAACCCTAAGCAGAAAAGTGGGTCTAATTTCCATGTCCAAGAAAACCCATGTTCCAGAATCACAAGCCTGGTGACAGACAGACAGACACTCAGGAAATTGGTTGTAGTGACAGAGTAATTGTCATCACCTCATCATCTCCTCCCATTGCAAATATCAAGGGTGGTAGTAGTGTGGACAAATGGACATTTAAACCAGGTCCTGCTACCTCGGCAAGTGCACCCAGAGCATGGGCATTGAAAGCTCTACATGCAGATTCATCAATTGAAGAGGTTAACCACAACACTTGGAAGTGTACTCAAAAGAAGAACCCTAAACCCTAAAAAGCCCTAAATCAGAACCCGAAACCCTAAATCCTAAACCTGAACTCTAAGCTCTAAACACCATATATTAAACACAATACTATGTAATTGTACCCATGGCAGAAAAACTCAAAATCCAGGCAGAAAGAAAAACATACGTCAATGGTGGATGCACCAGCTTTGGCAGGATGTGAGGGAGAACTGCAGCTGTCCTTACACTGGAACACATTTGACAATTATTGAGTACTGGTTAGAACAAGACCTTTCAAGTCTGAGACACACTACTCACTCACAATACTAGCTCTGCCAAACAGAAAGGGCATGATGGGAAACTCTGTGAATTCAAAACCTGAGAAAACATAACATAGAACACTGCATATCAGTTGCAAAGACAAAAAAAGGCCACCTGAGAAGGATCTGTGGCAGGGAATTACCTGAGGATCTGCTTGAGGCCATCAAGAGCAGTTGCAGATGTATCATCATCTTCTAGAGCATGAAGAAGAGCAGGTACAATTTCATCAACAGCTTGCATTCCTGCACTCTGTCATCCATAGTTGAGTCCAAGGAATTAGAGATGAGATTATGCGAAGTGCTGTGAGGACGAGAGACCTGTGAGTTTCATTCAAAGGGAGCCCCAGACAAGGGAGGGAAAGCAAACAAAAAAGAACTCAGAAAAGAAAAGAAAAGAACCTTGAAAAGTGTGCTGAATGCCAACCCTGCAGCCTCACGAACTTCCCCGACTCTGCAAATAAAACAAAAGTGAACCCACAAAACTCTGCAACTTTTCCTCATTATGCTGGAAAACATTCATTCTCTGCAAAGAGAAACCATTGGCAAAAAGGCAAGAAACTTTTCTTCAATGATCTTACAGAAGACACATAGAGACGTAAAGAGCCCTGACCCACAATATTGACAGATATAGAGAAAGACCATAAGGAAAAAATCACCACCCAAAAACAAGCAGTGTGACAAACATACTTGTCACAGAGCGCAGTTCGAATGGTGGGTATGAGTTCTCCCATGTATACAACTAACTGGTGCTTGCCTGCACTTGCCATCACTTCACTGAGCCCCATGCAAACACCCTGCAGAAGACCAAACCCCAAATTCATCAGGTTTTAGGTTTTAGGGTTCATGGTATACACCTGTTTATTCTTTCGTAGCTATTTTTCCATGATCACAATGTGTATCAGACACAAGAAAGAGGGTCTGTACCTGTCGTGTGCTTGGAACATCGTTTTCCAGTCCTTTGGCTAGAATCGGTATGATGGATGGGAGCACCCTTTCACCTAACTTCCGCACTAGCTCGCCAAGAGATCTGCCAGCAACCTGACAGAAGAAGAAGCAGTACGGATGGGTTTATTTCAGGGGGCCAATGAACAGTTGGGAAAACTTGGTATTTACTTTCCAAGAGACAATTGTCTGACCACCTGTATTGTAAAATGCAGTTCAAATAACCAACTGGAGTAAGAAGGTTGAAACACAAGGACTTCAGCTCCTCCTCTAAAGGAAAAGAAAAGCAGAATTTTTTTCTAGTTCATATATATCTTCACTAACCTGTCGCCGTTCTGAAGATGTAGAAGCCAATGACTCGATCAGAGTGCTCATTAAGACAGGCATGATCTCCTTAAGAGTTTTTGGAGTGTTGGCTACTACTGTTTTCCACACGTGCAAAGCGGCCTGGAGAGAGTGAGCAACATTTTCAAAAATCAGATGAGATTGAAGTCAAGGACTTCCTTTTCCAACTTCTTAAGCCTTGATTGACAGACCCAAATTGTGTGTCTGACTGACCAAATAACTCCCATGAGTTCACCAGGGGTTTAACCCTCTCAGGACCAGAAGTTTTACCTGACGGACTGTGAGGCTGACGTCAGAACGCACCATATACACAGCTGCAAGAACCTCATTTCGTCGTTGTCTGCCTAGCACATCAACTATGGCCCGCCCATGTGCCTCAGTGCTTGCACCCTCATCATCACTTCCTCCATCTATCACCACTTTGCCAGACGTTCCTGCAACCTGCGCACATGACATCATGGCAGAAAATGCCCAGTATTCTTCTATTATCGTTGCATCTTTCAACTTGTTCACAAAATACTTTATGTAAAAGGTGGGAAAAAAGAATAGGAAATGTTTATGAAAAAGAAAAGGCTTTTTGCAAACCTTGAATAGCAGATCACCCAAGAGTTCCACAGAGCTCTGACGTATGCGCCAACTATCATTAAAGATGCCATCTTCCACAGCAGGAAGCAGAAGCGGAAGTGACCTAGGGAGCCCAATGCCAAAACAGAACTTGTTACCCAACTATTAACACAAACATCTACACTTCGTATTGACCAAAAAAAAACCCAGGAAGCAGATGCAGCAATTCCAGAGCTGCAATAAATGAAAACACCAAAATACAGTGCACAAATCTTGGGAAAAACAAAGGAATGACCACATACGTTGTTGCATAATGCTCCACAAGAACATGTCCTGCACTTAAAGCCACGTCTCTGACAGACTCATTCTCATCAGCAAGCCCTGGTATCCATCCAAATGGCCAAGTATCAACTGCCCATTCACTTTGTTTCTGTCCCAATCAATCAGCATTGTAGAACAGCAGTTTTTTGCAAGCAAGAACACCCATCACATTTTACCAGAAGAAAAAATGGATGGGTGGCAGTTGTCCCTTTTGAGCTCACAAGGTGTCACACTGATGTTTACAAAACTATGACTTTTATCATACCATCCAAAATTGCTGGAAGCACTTGTGGAAGATATTGTTGAAACATGGGGCCAAGTGCACTTGGCAGATACTGCACAGATGAACATTTGAAGAACATGAGAATTTATGTGGGAATTAGTACTAGTCATTGTAAGAGTCTTAAAAAAGCGAACAAAGAATGTTTCCTGCAAGGAGAGCACATGAGCATTTGCAGCTTTCTCACAAATTTCCAACACTTTTTCTCACCTTGAAGACTGTAAGATGACCATCACGAACTGCTGCACGGGGATGTGAACAGTCTGCAATGATACCAGGCAGGAGTGACTCAAATTTCGATGTCCCTAATGCTGCCAACACCTGCAATTGGCAAAGAACAAAAATTAAAAGTGTCCACAAGGAAAAACGAATAAAACCAATGTACCACCTTGGATAAAAGACAGATAGCCAGACCACTTCGCAGGATAGAAAAAAAGTGCACCTCACTCAAACCTTGGGCAGCTCCTGATCGCTCGACACTGCTATTTTCAGATTTCAATGTTTCTAGAATCCATGGAACCAAGTCCTTGAAGTTTTCTTCACCCATGCCCTTGATGAGGGAGCCAAGCGCTCTTGCTGCGACTGTACGCACCTCTGGAATTGGATCCACCAAAACCTAACTCCAGCAATAAGAACATTTGATAAGAAACTCTGGCAGGGATTATATGAAGTATGTTGTTGGTCTCATGGTGATTCTGAGGGGAATGTTTGGTAAAACACCAAGTTCTGCTATAAACTAAAACAACAGCTTTTTACCTTCTTCACCTCCGGTAGTAGCAAACCCAAATAAGGGAGCATGTCCTTATGTTCTGAAACCAGAGAGCTCATGTTGCCCACAATCTGTGCTGCTCTCTTCTTTGTCTCTGCACTCCTCTCTCTCAGACCACGATGAACAATTGGGACAAGCAATGCCAATGACGGTGCATCCACTGAGTTCACAAAAGTTGTCTGCAGAAGACCAATGTCAGATAAATGTCAGTTCAATCTCATAATCTGGAACCACCCCCTTTAATACCCATTGTCTACTGAGCTTGCATCAGATACCCATCTGCTTAGGAATCTTAGGACATGAAGCCAATGTCCCAGGTTTAGGGTTTAGGGATTATATATGCTACACACCCACATGTAGAGTTGCCTTGCAGACAAACCAAACAGACCAAAGAGATAGTAGTACACCCCATTGTCACCAAACACTTTCTATCCTACATATAGCCCACAACCTGTAAATGCCAAGAAAAGCAGCAGCAAGAGCAACACACAAGCACACATGGATATTCAGCATAGTATAAAAAACCCAAACCTGCAAAAGAAGGTCAAGTGAAGTCTTGGTGTGCTCATTGGGGTCTGCTATTGATAGCAGAAGTGTTGGCACAAGTGCAGCAATTTCAGGATTCCTTATAACACTACCGACCTGTCAATTTCTCATGTCCCGTTGAAAAGGGGTCAGAATTGTGTCTACATAAAACTGATTAGCATATGTTATGATGCAGAAAAAGTGGTCATCCTGATTCCTTGCTGAAAATGTAGTGCAGGGGCAGGCCAGTACCTGCTGCAATGCTGTCTGGGCTGCTGTTTGCACCTTGGGATGTGTATCAGTCAAAACCTGCTCACATCCATTAACAAGAAGGAAAATAAGAATGGGATTTTGAGCCATGGATGGACTCAGAGGCCAATTTTCACTGCTTCCTCCTAATCATGCAAAAAACACAGCTACAATACCTCACTCAGCTTCGGAACAATTGTTGGAAGACACTGAGATAGTTGCCTTGGAGCACAGAATGCCATGGCTCCCAGCAATTGTACACTGCCTTGCTTAGTTCGCCAAGCCTTGTCTTCTAACCCCTGCACCCTCCAAGCACACCAGATCCAAAAGGGCAGGCAACAGTCAAATCAAGACAAAAAACAACCATGGCCACATTAGGGTTTAGGGTTTAAACATTAAGCCCAGTCATCTAATGCTTGCAATCGGTCAGCAAGCATCTCTCCAGAAATAAGAAGGGACAAGGTGCAGGAATGCAGTTGGAATGTTTCATGGAAAAGAGAAGCATAGACATCATCACAGACTTGGCTTGAAATACTTGAGGCAAAAGAAACCTTGAGCAGATGGGGTAGCACAAGCTTGACGCCTTGTGCACTGAGTTGGGCCATTATAGCACGTGCAGAAGCATCTGTTGCATCCCGCACTGCAACAACTGGGTCTGAGAAACAGACCAACAGTACTGGCAATATATGGATCACATACCTGCAATCACCCACATTTTTCTGTATTAGATTTGTCTGAACTCTGACGTCAAAACCCCATGAGACCCAATCAATTAAATGTCCCTATAAGAACCCAGAGAAGGTAACATTGCAAAAAACTGGCACAACAAGAATGAATACAGTTCAGAGAGGGGATTGAGCTCTCTGCAGACTGAGCAATGCAGGTCAGATAAGCTTACGGTTCAAAGAGCCGACCAAGCTTTTCACATAAACATTCAAAACCCAGCAAGGCTCCTTCACGTGCTTTAGCAGAGTTCCTGCAAAAAAGTAGACAAACATTGCCAAAAACTGTGTTACACCAAAAAACTGTCATTATGGACCAAAAGGAGAATATAATGTGGTGTAGCTTAGGGTTTAGGGTTCAGGGTTTGCTACACAACAGAAGCACAACATTTCCATTTTCACATAGAACTCACTTGTCTTCTACACCTGCTTTGAGAGCATCCATGATCCCATATCGTTTAAGACTTGGTATTCCAAGCCCCTTCACCACACCTGCCAATCCAAATGCTGCCCCTCGCCGCTCTCCATACTTATCTGACTTCATGAGTTTGTCCAAGAGCTTTGTAACCAACACTTCTGCATCCTCCTGCATGCATCATCAACCCAAGCCAGGGGCCAAAAAGAATAAATTTGAAATTTCTGAACTGACAAAAAAACCATGGCATAAAAATGATGATAAGATCCTAACCATGCCCCCCTTAGAAGAAGAAGAAGAAGAAGAAGAAGAAAAGCAACAACAAGAGAGAAAAAAAAAGCTGACACTGTTACCTGCTGGAACTTCATGAGCGGTGGTAAACAATCTGAGACAGCACGCTGTACTGCTTCAGAAGGGGTGTTCAGCACTTCCAGCAACCTCTCCAATATCACAGAAACCTTTGCATCATCCTGGTGGGTCATCCACCCCATATCTCTCTCCTCACTAACAGCATCCGTAGTACATTCTCTACAAACTCCCATCCAAAATTACACTTGACGAAAACAGGACACAAAGGAAGTCTTTGGTTACCTTGGGTGAAACTGTATTGCTCAGGGATTAGGATTTAGGGTTTGGGGTTCAGTGCTAGCTCAAATAGTGATACCAGGGAAAAGAAAGCAAAACCGTACAGCCCAACTGCAACTGCACATCAGTTTGTAAGTAGGATGAGTTCCATACCAACGACAGATGCTTGGCAAGAGCACCCAGAAATATCACCACTCCTTCTCGCACCAAATCATATCGCCCTTCATCTGCCGCCTGATGCAGAAACCCATCACACATCAACTGAATTAGCTCAGTTTCTCGATTCCTGGTATAGTTCTCTGAAAGGTGAAGGATTTCCTGATTTGACTACATTTTTTGCAAAAGGGTTTAGGGTTTAGGGCACCTTCTTATTGAGATAATTTTCAAAGATTGGAAGCAATAATCCAACATTGTCCTTGCCATGTCTGTCCACAATAGCCACACCGGCTTCCACCATCCTTGAGCGCACATCTTGGTTTGGGTCTGCCTGAAGACATGAAGGTGGCAATGGCATTATTAGAGGTTCATAACATAAGCAAGAGCATCAAACCCAATAAACCCAACAACAATATTATTATCATAATAACACAGCATGTAGAAGGAGAAAAACATACAAGAGCACGTGATATGAGGAATGTTGCCACCACAGGAAGATCTCTGGCAGTGAGGATATCAGCAGCTGCACGCAATGCCAGTGCAACACCCTGTCTTCCAGGCCAAGTTGGGTCGACATCACCATGCCCAATAGGCAGTTCTCTGACATACAGAGTAAACAATGTGGATAATGTTTCCTGCAAAAAGAACAAAAGAACACACGTTCAGGTCTCCATGATGAAAACAGAAAACACCCACAAAATGACCCAGCTTGAATGAAGGACGTGACTCATAAAAAAGAGAAATCTCCTTAGACAAAATTACGTCCAAGAATCTTCAGAGCATCTTTGTTCATTCTTCTCTTAGGTCAAATAAGATACATGCTCTGACAAGACAAACAATACCTGCATGGTAGGTTTATTCTCATCCATTGCTGCAGCTAGGCCCTCGGCAGCAGCTTGTCGTACATTAAAGTTGGCATGTGCAAGCAATTTTATGAGACCTGCTGCATAGTCTGTTCCCAGCTCATGGCCATATAGATCCCAAACCTCCTCGGCAATCTCTGCATTGGACTATCATCATATGCAAAAGTCACAAATTTGTAGTAACACAGGTAAAAAAGCGAAGAATCCAAAACACATAAGAGCTTCAACTGCAGTCAGAGGCCATAAACGAATATCCACTCAGTGGGGAAAAAAAATTAAATAAAAGTGAAATTCTGGTGCTCAAAGAGGACAACAAACTCACCATTTCTGAGTCATATTGTGCAATCCAAAGTGTTGTTGCAACATTAGAGTCTTCGGGTGCTGCTTGTTTACTAAGTGCTGGCACATGCTTGACTGCATTCAAGCAAGCACAACGTACATGTGCATGCTCTGAGTACGCACCACCCAACGCCTGGTCCAGCAGCCGCCGCCACCACCACCACAAAGATAGGCATACCAGACCCATCAAGAAAAACCCAACTGCTGATTCCTATTGGAATTCCTCAAAAAATCTTCAGGAACAAGCTTCAAGACACACAGGAAGAATATCTGCTTTGCAGCAAGGGAAAAAAAAAAAAAAAAAACCC
>Ga0116231_10005812_pt1 | contig 24051 bp, 18 predicted proteins | sample S1TSphgellanicum_2_FD_89695 | JGI IMG/M metagenome (GOLD analysis project Ga0116231, IMG submission 89695) | Host-associated microbial communities from peat moss isolated from Minnesota, USA - S1T2_Fd - Sphagnum magellanicum MG | ecosystem: Host-associated > Plants > Peat moss > Unclassified...
CGCGCCCCCCGGCCCGGCGCCCCCCCCCCCCCCAACCCACAGCGGGAGCGGGCCCCCCCCCCCCCCCCCCCAAAAAAAAAAAAAAAGCTTTCACATAACCAACAAAAAATGTGGGAACTACTTCCCCCCCCCAATTAGATCATGAATTCAATGTTTTTTTTATGAGGAATCCAATGGTTTGAATCCCAATTCATTCACACACAAACACACACATATTTATTTTGTATGATAATTTTCTTTAGAAATTTGGATTGATGTTGTAAAAATCGCAATTCCGAAATGATACGTAACTATGATGATTTTTAAATTGCACCCACCGAGAGTTGATTAGCCCGTGAATGCACACCACCATCACTCAACAACCCAACAAAATGCACCGTGTTTTTCGCGAATGCTTGTTGTATGTACTTGAATCCCTCACCTTCATAAAGTTTACCGGTCTTTAGGGCTGAATCTACAAGACCCGCCCTGGTTTAACCCATCACCCCTCCACAAATTCCATCAACAATTCGTTTGAATAGTCTTTAAAAAAATTATAAAAAAAAAAAAAACCAATATCATTAGAACGATTTGTTCCATATGTCAAACATTTTACAATACTTAAAATCAGATTAATTTATTAATGTTTTAGAACATAAGTTCAAAGTTGTTTGGTTCATGACTATGGGTTAATGCATTGCACAAGCTTTCTTGTGAAAAAAAGAAACAAGCCCATATTAGCCTATATACTCTCCTTATACATGGATGTAGGTTCAATTCAACTTTAGCCAAGCTAGATGTTACTTAATTACAATCCATCTAATTAAACAAAAAAATCATACCAAGGAATCATTGGGAGAGGTTGGGGAATCGCAATTCGCTTTGAAACAATAACTAGCAAGCAACTCACATTTCACTTCTTAACTTGGAGATTATAGCTCTATGGGTATTATTACTACATTATGACAATCCTCCATAGCAAACAAACAACTCAATTATTTCAAATTGATCATACTAAACACTCCATCATTTCTAATCAAGAAACAAAGCTTGCATTCGCTTTGAAACAATAACTAGCAAGCAAGTCACATTCACTTCTTAACTTGGAGATTATAGCTCTAACAATCCTCCATAGCAAACAAATAGCTCAATTATTTCAAATTGATCATACTAAACACTCCATCATTTCTAATCAAGAAACAAAGCTTGCTCGTTCTTTTTCAAAATTAATGATAATACTTTAATAATCATCTAATCCCGATTCCCCTTGTGTTGTGAAACTAGGACATACCCTTGTTCAAAAATGCGACCGGCACCAAGAGCATTGTGTCCAACCTCACTATTGCCCATATCCTCATCACTAGGAAGGCCCACCGAAAGCCCGTGTGCTCGAAGAAGCCTCCACCTATCGGGTGCGGTCTGTATTATCCATCACCATTGGAACTTGTAGAAGTTGTAGTAACATTCACCCAACAAAAGCAATAGACGTATCTAGATAATTTGTGATGAAAATATGATGATGAATCAAACATGAATTAGGCTCAATATTAAACGTTGATCCCATACTACACATCAAGCATTTGGGTCAACATAATGAAACTAGATGCAAACATAAGCATGTGTGCTAAATGTTTGTGTGTAATGTTTGTATTTGTACACCCTTCAAATACATGTCAATAAATGTAACGTTGAAATTGCATGAATTCCAAAGGAAAGCCAAATTTGTTGGTACAAAAACATAAAGGTTATTGATTCTTTGAATTTAATCCAAACTTTTCAAAAGGAGTTGCATCATTTCATTAAAAAGGAAAAAAAAATTAAGTAAAAAAAAAAAGTGACATTCTTGCTTGAAGTTTTGAATTTTCAAAACAACAATTGATATATTTTTTTCATTCAATATGTAAATGAGCAAAGTTCAACCTTTTTCAACTCATCCATCGTAGGAGTTTTAGCAACATGGATAGCATTGTATTCATCAGGAATTTGCTCCCCCCATCCATCGAGGATGATGACCATGAGTTTTTTCCCTTGCCTGATTTTGGGATGTGGGCGTAGCTTCCATCGATGAGCTCTTGAGATGTTCACCTTAATGCCTTGAACTTCAAAATTCATTTCCAAAACTTGAACCAAGGAACTAAATCCAATAGAAATTTCCCCGATTTCTTGGCATACACCAAATTACAAGTGATAGTTTTGAATCAAAACCAATATCTCCCACACTAGAAGAAAGAGAGAGAGAGATGAATGCTTTGGTGGCATTCCTACATAAGAGCTTCATCATCAAATGCTACCACCCTTTGTCTAGGGTGGCCGCTTTAACACTCCTCACTATCCCACATCGCAACAAAAGATTTTATGAAGACAACAAAAGAAAAAGGGAGAATATCATACAAGGATGAAGTAGTGGAAGAACTTGGGGTTTGAAGGAAAGGAGTAATGCCCAAGCAAGGAGTGTGAAAAGGTATAGGGAAAGGGGAGGAAGAAGGCTATGAATATGTGTGCCTTTTCACAACTTGCATTATTAATGCACTTCATGCCATACCCTTCTTGTTGTATCCTTGCTAAGAGTGATCACCAAACACTTGTCACCCAAAATTGACCACATCTTACACCCAACTTGCACATGTACTTTGAACTAACCATGGATCATTTAACTAAAAAATGCCCAATTAGTCTCTTCATTTCAATTTTGCTACCTTCTTGAATGTGTCCATAATATTATAAATTACCAATATTGATAATTATTTCTTTGTGCAATATGAACCAAATAAAAGTTTGATAAATTGCAAAATTTCAACGTACTTCATAAATGCATTAAAAAAATACATAGTTTTTTATTTATGACCTAATGTTAAATAAATGCTATTTCAAAATGATATATGAATGGAAAGCATAAACATTCAATAATGAAAAATTATCACAAAATAAATTGATCAAAATTTGATTACAATGTGCAAAATTTAATCACATTTACATTTTATAATTATGTTATTATATACATGACCATTTAAAGACACACATGTTAGAACATGCAAACACACTTCATTGTCCATGAAGATTATTTTATTGGAGGCATGGGAAATAAGAACATTTTAGATTTATTTAGTTCATTGATATAACCAATATTTCCTTGGGGGTGGGTCATGTTTGTAGGACTTTTATTCCCAAAGGAATTCATTTCCATTTTATTCCAAATAGTGTGGAAAAAAGAATAGGGTTATATTTTATTGAAATAAAATAATATTTATATTTATTTAACTATAAATAGGGTGCTTATGATTCATTATATATATATATTTAAAATATATCTAAAATATTTTTTGGAATAACATGTTGTTAGAACTAGAAAACCCTTAAGACTAGTTGGGTTTGGCTATCATCCCTAAGTAGAAAACCAAAATTTTATTGCCATTCAATTGCCATATTTTGGTTTCTTAGAGAGTGATTGAAATTCCACTCGCCATCAAATGTTCACACTTTGGATCACCATTTGCGATTGTGGGAACTAAACATATTTCAACTTTTGAAACATATTTGCAGTTAATTCTAAGAAGCAAAAAATTGTGATGAAGTCAATGCTAACATCCAAAGTGTGAGAGGAATTGATATGATGGACATGATGCTAAGATAATTTTGGGACTTCACATTGGGTTTTGACAACCTTGAATAAATATATAATGAGTAGATTCAACTTGCAAATATTAATGTATTTGTGAAATAACATCATTATTTTCATCTCCATCCTTCTCAAAACAATCATGTCCAAAATTACTTTTGATGCCACAATAGAAACAAACCTTGTTATTCTTGAACTTTTTGTGCATAGATTTCCTTCAATTCATATTATGAGGTTTTGAACCTACTATATATTAAAACTTGTTTGCTTTCCACAAATCTTATGAGTTTCTATTTTATGTCCCATCTTTTGGAACAACAATTGACTTGCAATGAAGTCCATGATTAACTTGTTAGATGCAGTACTTGAAGGTATTACAAGAATGGAAATAATATAGCGAGTTTGGAAAAACCTTGTGAATCAAGTTTCTACTAAAAACATGTTGAATAATTTTGGAAGATTGAACATGATTGGTGTAAGGTTCTCGACAAAGGCTTCAATGAATTGCTTTTTCTAGTTTATACTTACATAATTCATGCATAAGATGCAAATGATTACCTAACGACCTATTGGCTATCAAGGTATGCACAAAAAATGTTTGATGCATGTTACATATATAAAGTTTGTCATATCCAACTATCAAGATAATTTTTAAAAAAAGTGCAACATTAAAAATGCACTAGAACCCCATGGCCAAAGAAAAAGCTTTGAAAAAATCCAAGGTTACATAATGTCAATTCGAAATTTCTATAATTAAGTAGTAGCATTACTAAAGTGTTTAAGGAGAAAATTTATATAAAGGTGAAAACATTATCATTTGTATGCACAAATAAATGAGAAATATGAATTCATCTTTAATCACTTAAAAAAATCCAAAATCATTTAAAAGTAAGAGGAAAGCTAAAATAATGTTTATTATTTAATTGTGTAATCATTTTATTTTTTGAAATTAGGAATTTATAATTTTTATTTCTGATCATTTTTAAAATGTGAAAGGTCATATTTATCTTCATTTTCAAACAAAATTTTTATAAGCATATGTGAACAAAGGTAAAAAAATAATGATAAAAAAGGTGAAGGTTTATTGATGTGGGCTTTGTGTTGGTGCACAATATCAGTGATAATCAATTGATTAGAAAAAGAATTAATTTTGTAAACATTAACTTCCATTTGAATGAAAATGTTGGAAGCCATTGCATGCAACTTGAATTGAAATCAAACTCCCTTCAATATGGATTGAATTTAAATTCATTTGGATTAATTCAATTAAAGAGAAATGGGATGCAAATTGATATATAAAATATTCAAAATTTATTTGTGACTATGGTGCTAATTTTTAAAAATGATTTAAACCCACATATGTAAGGAGGGCTATGGGTGATATATTACATGAAAAATATGAATATAATTGGAATGAAATATTGAAATGTTTTAGATGTTCTTTATGCAACCCCATGTAATAGGTTGAACTCTTTTAGAATCTATCTTGGATGGATTTAGATTAAACCAATTAATTATATCATATCAAAACTTCAATTGAAATTGGATGAAATTGAGCCAAAATTAGTCCACAATTGGATAGTTACAACACTAGCCAATATTGACTTGGTTTAATTAGAATCTATTTGGAACTAGTTTGGAAATGAACTAAGATCCAATTGGTAATGACCTTACCTCTAGAAAATTCATTTGTGAGTGACCTTGCTTAGTTGAAATCCATTAACCTAGATGTGACTGAAATCAATTAAAAAATGGTCCAAATTTTAACTAAGATGGATCTTAGTTAAACAAAATGAATATATCATTTCAAAACTTCAATCAAAATTGGATGAAATTGAGTCAAAACTAGTTTGACTACCCTTAAACAAAATTAAAGTGGGTTTGGTACAAAAATAAACTGAAATGTAAGTAGCACTAATTTAACGTACACAAATCCATTTGGAATGGGTCCAAAATTGTGCAAATGATTGACCTAGTTTAATCAAAGTCTATTAGCCTAAATTTGACCAAGATTAGTCCAAAATGGTCCAACATTTAATTGGGATGGATTTGGTTTAAACAAATCCAAAAAATCCTATCAAAATTGAAATTGAAATTGAAAAAACATTGAGTTGAAACTAGTCCAATATTGGAATTTTAAAATAATAATAATAATAATTATCAATTATATATTTCTTATAACAAAGCTCTTGTATATGATTTTTAAAAATAAATTGATTGCACCCTTGTGGGTGCTACCTTATTTGCACCTGTTTGGAGGCCCTTTTGATTGCATCCCTCACCCTTGCATGCCATCATTTGAAAACTTCAATCAAAATTGAAAGAAATTAAATAAAAATTAATTGGACATCATTTAAATTTAGTAAAAATGGGTCTGATACAAAAATGAATTGAGATATGACCGACACTTCTTTGACCTACATAAAATCCATTTGGAAAGGGTCCAAAAATGGTACAACATCTAATAGATTTGGTTTACACAAAATCTAATAGATCATATCAAAACTTCAATTGAAATTGGACAAAATTGAGTCAAAGCTAGTATGATATTGGACCAAAAATTAAGAAAATAAAAAAATATTAATAAAGGTGTTTTACTTCAAATATTTTTGATTATTTGATTGCACCCTTTTGGGGGGGTTACACAATTTCCAATTTGGAATTGTCCAAAAGACACCTTATGGAATGTGAAGTTGCTTTACTTGCACTAGTTCTGATGAATCATTGTCATTGGAATTTAGTAATTATTTTTATAAACATGGATTCAATAATCATAAAAAATCATAGAATGTATTTAAAGAGTTAAATTGATCTTTTAAATTAATTTTGTGATCACAAATGTAATGTTATTGCCCCAAGGGCAAGGCTCCAAACTAATCAAAATCTTCCCCCCCTACTCCCTATTTTTTGGGGGTATGTTCCCATATGGTTCTTAATGATTCATCATTATTAATGTCAAATCTTTTATGTCCATATAGATGCATGGGGGAAAGGGTTTAAGTGAGTATAACGAAAGAAGTAAACCATTAATTTAATTTAATATACACAAGTGTAATGTCCTTGCTCAAAAGGCAAGGTTCCAAACAAAGCAAATCCCCCCCCCCCCCACATCTTTTTTTTCTTTGTATGTTCCCATATGATTTTCAATAGTTCATGATTGTTTATGTTAGATCTTTAATATTAGTGTAGATGTGTACAAGAAAAAGGGTTAAGTAGATAGGCTTGAAAGATGTAGGTTATTAATTTGTTTAATGTACATAAACATGGACATGAAAATTTGTTTTTTCATATCCTTGAAGGTGGGTAAAAGAAAGGAGTGCGATAGTTAGGCTTGGAAGATGTAGACATGAATGACAAATACAAGTAAAAAAAAAAACTTTTATTATATAGATGAGTGTAATGCCCTTGCCCTTCCAAACTAAGCAAAATCCCCTAATCTTTTTTTTTTGGGTGTATGGGTATGTTTAGGGTTTATTTCCATATGGTTACGAGTAGTTCATCATTATTTATGTCATTATATTCCATGTTCATGGAAATGCAAAGGGAAAATGCTTAAGTAGATAGGCTTGAAAGAATTAGGTTATCAAATTATTTTAATATGTAACATGAACATGAAAAGGTGCATGTTAATTTGCCTTTCATATCCATGTGGGCAGGTAGGACAAAGGAGGGAGGGAGTTAGGCTTGGAATAGGTAGGTATGAATGGCACATATAAACATTTTTATTACATAGATTTAGCTTCACTTTGAAAGGGAAATTTTCAAAGGATCCTTGACAAAGAGATAAAGACAATGGTAAAGGAGGTGGACATTTTGAAAAGGTATTTGAAAACTAGTTGTACAAATAATGATAAATGTAAAGTTAATGTGCCTTTTTTGTATCCATGTAGGTTGGTAAGGGAAGGGATCAAAGTAGTTAGGCTTGGAAAATTCATTTATTGGGTGCACAAGATAATGACATGATGTATAATGAATGGCATAGACTTTAAATAAATCCAAAGAATAGCAGCCCCACAAGCCCAACTTCTTTCATTTTTCACATATTTGTCAAGCTGCAACTTTTTCGCAAAACATTCCCAATTTTTACTAGCATTCACCAGAGATGCAACAAAACCCCTAAAATGATTTCTCATGATTGTTTTCCATGCAAAACCCACTCCATGTTGTTATATTGTGGAAACTATGTTGATCACACTACTATTCAATCCAAACATGAAAAGATAACCTTTTTTGCAACCAATTCTTCATTATTATTATTAAGACCTAATACTTATTATATGAGATATTTATAGTTGTGAAAGTACTTAGAGAAAATTCCAAAGTGCATTTTGAAGGCACCTTAGATTCATGAATATCTTTTCCTACAAAAGAAGAGAGATCTTTTGCCTATTTCTAAAAGGAAGATGCTAAATATAGTTTGACGAGCACTATCTAGTGCACAAAAATGGTCAATAATGCTCTATCACTTGGTTTTTGTTGTAGGGTTTTGACCATTTTCACCCCATGGCATGTGTTAAATCGATAAAAAGATTACTCATTTTTAGTGCTTGAATGTATGTTGTTGGTTGGTACCTTCACTCATAAATGAGAGGTGCTAGGTTTGAAATTTGAGTTTGGACAACAAAACATGCATAATATAATATGTTAAGTAATGCTCTTTTTGCAAAACATGAAAAACCATGCAACACAATTTAATGCAAGACCATGAAGGGTGCAAAAAAGACAAGCTCAAAAGTGTGTGAGATAGAGCCTGTTAGGGGATATATTAGCATCTCACATTCCTTAAGAGTGAGGAGCAAGACTGTGCCTACTTAAGTTTTCCATCTGAGGTGATACTTCCAAGTTTAGCATCAGATAGTTGTAATGGTTGGCACTCTAGATGTTCAATAAGTTTGACAGTTTCATGCAGGAATAATACTAAGGGAGTATTTGGGGAGGAAGGGGGGTGGGTGAGTCATGAGTTTGAAACAACTTCTGTGAACCGCAATTTTCTACACGGTATCAAAACTTCTGCTTGTGTTCTATTCAAGAGTTTAGTGTCTAGGGGTTTGAATGAAGAAGGATCTTTCATAGCTTGAGCATTGGAGATTTCCTTGATGAGCAAATCATGGCGTCTCTTGAACCTGTATAACAGTGGTGCAACTACAGGTGTTGTTGATTCAGTGCATTCGACTTTGCAGGTACACACTCTTTTCCCAAAATTACTCCTCCACCCTATTTCCCTCCGCCTATGTAGTATGACATGTTAAAAAAAACAGAGCTTCAATGGATGAGTCTTCTGCAAATGGGAAGGACCTACGTCTGACACAACAAGCCCATTCTGCTTCAGAAGGTGCTTCAAATAACAAAGGCAGAAATTTAGAAGTGCATATATTGCTACTGACCTACCTACTTTGTGAGGTTGATAAGAACAGCCACACTATTGGGTGGCATAGCTAACCTGCTCAGAGCCAATAAACAAATGACATGTCAGCAACCTTTCTTAACACCTTAATTACGACTACCATAGCCTGGCCCAACCCAGGTAGAAGTAGCTTGCAACCAAACAAAACCACATGAGAATAAACTAATCATTCCGTAGCTTATCTCCATACAGTCAAATTCTGCTGGGGCTCTAAAAAAGTAACAACCCTAGATGAAACAGAGTCCTCTCCACAGTCCACCTAACCTGACATCAAGACAGACATAAAGCAAAAGTCATGGATTTAAATAGAAGTCTGTACAGACACCTCCATACCTAGCCCCCCTCCATATCTAGCCCATATTTTATCACCAACAACACTCCAGTATTGTCACCAAAATCAGACTAGATTCTACACCCATCTCTCTACACAAATGAGCCCACAAAAATTGAACCAGAATTCCCCTCTACTAGATCATCTATCTGCTGTCTCCAGCTTGCAAGAAAAGTCCCCTCACAATTATATGAGAATGAGAAATACAAGAGGGCTCTGCACACATATATGGCTAGAGAACAACTGTGTCAAACTAAGACTTTGATTTGTCCAATCCCTGGGTACCCAGCACCAAAATGCCAGACCTCAAAATCATCTCGGAGTTTGGTCTGACCCCTGGTTGCCAGATGGTGGACCAGATGGTACACCAGTTGGGGTCCCGTTGTCAGATGGTGGTCCAACTCCCCATTTTCCTTCAGACTCCAGTGGCTCTAACACTTGTACACCGCCATCACTCAGGCCCAGGGCAAACTGATTAGGCTCCACAGGATGAGCTGCAATGACCAGTGGATACACAGTTGAACTGTCCAACAATACAACCAAAATTAGTAATTCCTCTGCAAGGCTCTAATATTTTGCTTATAAAGTTCCATTTCCAGAAGGAATTCATGTTTACAGATGTGACAAATTATCAAGCAAGCATCATAGACTTTTACGAGCAGAATATATCTCTATTAGGTATTCAGAGTCGATGGACATTGTAGGGTACAGATTTAAGTACTTACTTGCTGACACCTTGAGGTATGTGTACAGATGGCAACAGCCTACAGCGTGGCCGCAAGCTCTCAGCATCAAAAACTCCCACTGAACCATCAACAAAACCAGCGTACACAAGCTGGCTGTCACATGAATATGTGGCATTTGAGATTGAGGCAGAAAAGGAGTCACGGGGAACCCACTGCAAAGGTCAGAAAGGAACCTGTGAGAATCTAGAACACCATGTCTCCACAACAGTGTACCAGAAACAATAAAAGCAATTTCTGACCAGATCAAACTTGGGGCTCATTCCTGACAATGCAACACATTGGCAGTTGATCAAGTTCAGCTTTGGTAGATGCCCAGTGATCATAGGCAATTCTGATATAAGTAGATGCAAAATCAATCAGGATCCTTTGTACGTCAACAGTTTGTGCAATTAAAAATTCTCCCTTGGAATCATCCAAAGACTCTTAATGCCACTGCCAGTGCTTCAGATTACTCTTTTTACATGGTCAGTGCATTTTCTACTCAGCTGTACAGTATCACAATTTTCTTTTCTGGTCCTGCCATTACAAAGGCTCATGAACAAGTACTTACATGGCGCAGCCGCTCTAATTTGGCAGCATCATAAATTGCCAACTGAGATTCATGCACAACCAACAGACGAAACTGGTCATTGTGAAACTGAACACGCGTGTCACCCACAGGTGATGATGGTACTCTTCCTGGCTGCACTTGCACAAATTTGAATTTTCGCTTTTCCCATCCATCAGTGCCCCATACACACAACTGCCATTCCAAAAGGATGTCAGAGCCTACATCATTTGTGTCAGAAGGGTGACTGTACTTACTTCATTCTGACAAAATTATCTAGGGCACCGATCAAGCAAGAGAAAATAACTAAATAAGCACATCCTACCAGGTGGAACCAGGGAGATGTGGAACCAAAATTCCATGGAAGATAACACTATCTTTTGGAGGACTGGGTCTTCATACATAGAAGCAATAGACAAACTTCAAAATACAAGTACCTGGGCATCAGCCCCTGATGACACAAGTACGTTGAGGGCATTGGAAAATGCCAAACCAGTAATTCTCTTCTGGTGCCCCTTCAACTTGCTCTTAACCTGCCACACATGGAGACAAGTTGAAACAGGTACAGCAGTACCATCTAGTGAGACAAATATCTTCTCAAATTTGCCTCCAGAAATAGAAAAAAAAACAGCAGGACAACTTGAGCTATTAGTCAATGTACATCTGAAGACAACAACAATTTGTCTACTATGATAGGAAGCCTTCAACAGCTCTTGTGTGGTCAACATAACCAAATCTTTTACACCATGATGAAGATAACAAAAAGGTGACAGTATTGACCTCATCAACCCGGACGTTGTAGATTTGTATAGTTGAATCTTCCATGCCAATGGCTATAATGTTGTTGTCCTGAGGATGGAAGGCAAGAAATGTTGCTGCAGGTGGAGGTGGCATGAATGTGGTCATGACCTGAGTCACACAAGAACTGCGATGAGCCTGGCTGTCTCTAAATCTGGTTCATTGAATGACTGTTCAGACAGACTTGATATGACACTATGGAACAATATGGAACAATATCGTTGGGTGTTCAAAGCAATAGAGCCATCAACTTCTGAAAGTGAACATCAAAACCAGAGCACAGAAAAAAGGCTATCCAAGGAGGTCCAGATCCTTATTAGAAGGGATTCTGACAACCCTTGCAATCCCACTCCAGAATCCACTTCTATAATCCTACAGGTTTGGCACTAAATGCCACTCATTAAAATACCTGTACAAGAGCAAAGATAGGTTACCTTGAATGTCATCATGTTGAAAAGAGACACTTTTCCACCAGATGCCGACATCACATATGAGTCATTCTTTGAGAGAGCAATGCAAGGCACTGCTTCCTCAACATTGGTCTCACTAATGTCATTGGTCATCAAAATACCACTGGGTGGCTGCCACAACTGAGGTGCAAAACTTGCAGTAGCCTGCCATAATCAGAGCACACTAAGTAAAATCTATAGGTTTCTTGCAAATGCAGGAAGCATTGTCTTGATATCTGGAACCAACAATGATCATACAAAACCATTCATTCTCTTCGTGCAAGGCCACGGTTACACCTATACACCATTTTCAACATCACTTTCATACCTTTTTCACCCAGGTCCTTGACTTGACAACAGTTCCATTGTAGAATAAAACTAGCCCTTTCAAAGTTTAGGAGAGTAGAATTCTTCGAAACCAGATCTACCTTGCCAGTGGGATTGCGATCACTGCGTTGCCATTTCCAGAGCTTGTGTACAGCATTTGTTGCAAGTGCCAGCAACGCAACACCTGCATTTGTATATATCAATCGTGACACCTGCACTCATCATCCAGCTGTTTAGAGAACTCTATGACGTGCATACCCACTAAATTCTAAATATAAATGACATGCCTAGCTTCTTGGCCACTCTCCAGATTTCAATAATTTTTCATGCAAACTAGAGAACATCACCAGAAATCTTCTAATAATAATTTTCTGCCACATCCCCTATGAAGGAGTTACTGCAATAAACAATCCTTTTGCAGTGACAACCGAATAGCCTGTAATAGTCCACTCCAAGTAACTCTATGGGTTGACATGCAACATGCACCCATGGAACTTTGCCACCACAGTCATCCTAGTGTGAATGGGGCTATGCTACTCTCTCACCACTGAAGTACAACTGCAGTTTCAACAATGTAAGGTTCTATATAGCCTCCAGAATTTGAGGCTGCAACTGGTGAAGTCAACCATCTGAAGGCTGCAACTGAGATTAACCTATAAAGCAACTGACAGTCTATGAAGAGGTGAATAAATGTGCAAATGACCTTGTTGAGTGGAAGAGTGTCAGGTAGTCTGATAGAACGACATTGACTGGAATCTGTAATTTCAGTCAGCTTCCAGGTCTTTGTCCTTTCAATCACATCATCAGGCATTCTTGGTTTGGTGTCCACAGTACGATTGCCTTCAATTCCTGACTGCACAGTTGGAATCAAAATTAGCCACAGACATGCATCTGCCTTTATGTCAAGGTTATGTGCTTGGAGACCTTTAAATGCAAGTAGCAGAGACATCACAGCACCCTGAATGCAGGTGAAAACTGCAAAGTCAACACAAAGCACCTCAGGAATAGTGGGCATCTTTGTGAATATTAGGTGACTCCATGGTGAGCAAACTCCACAGAAATACTTTAAATGTAACCATTATATCAGTTCCAGCCAAAGAAAAACAAACACTACAAAATGAATGTAGTCAAAACCTTGTGAGTGTCACTCATATTTTCAGACCATCACCATCATCAGAATAGCTGTGGATAACAGCCATCACTCCCCACTGACTTCATCAGCTGGGTGTAGATAAGTATATAACAATCAATTCAATTTTGGGCAAATGATCATAAAATTATCTGTATCCTCAGTTTCTCCCATATTTCAAGAAGTGGCAGGAAACCTCAGTTGTAGCACTCCTGCACCCTGGACATATCCTCTAAGCACACCACTAGTTGATTTACAATTCAAATCAACCAAAGTTGAATTGAGAGAAGAATTGATAATAAGATTATGGAGGTTTGACATTTAACAACATATCAGCAAACAAAAAATAAAAGAGAAAAAGGAAGAAAGGAGCCCAAACCACAGAACACAGAAAAAGACTGAGGAGCAGTTTGAACAGCAGTGACAGTCACATGCATATTCAGTGACCTTCCATGAAATGGCAGTGACTCTGGGTATGTCAATCCAACACTTACATGGTCATTGCCAGCCCGGTCCCGTGGTCGTACCCGACCCATATTCAAGGTGGGCGCATCCATCCCTGAGCCAGCCATTGACCCTGCAGATGGCCGCTCTCCAGCACCACTGCCACTGCCACCTTGTGTGCTCACAACCCCCAGTGCATTCCCAACTGGTGGCTGCAGCAAATCATCTTCCACAAATTAATACTACAGCAGCCATATAATTCAAATGCATCAGACAATGCATCTGATTCAAGTAATGTCACTGCAGGGTCAGGGTGAATGACAATTCCGACACTTCACACCAAGGTAATGTTGGTGTACCTTGAGGGTAAATGAGAAATGTACAGCATCACCAGAAAAAAGAGGCACACACAGCATACACCCTTCCCTGTAAAGTTACAGAAAATGAACTAAAGATGTAGAGCAAATATCAAGCTCCCATCAAACCAGACATCAGGTATGTCCATGACTGTCCTTTGAGGTCAGGCTTGAGTACAACTGAAAGAATGCTGGATGTGCCTGCAACACATCAGTAACAACATACTGCTGCAAATTGTGGATAACCAAGAACCCACCTTAGACACAGCAGGCTCTGGTGCCACTCGATTGGTATCAAAGGAACGAGTTGTTTCAAATGCACGTAGCAGCTGGAGGCCATCCCGATTGGCCAGGATCTTGATACCATTATCCGATGCTGTCACAGCAAGCAGTGACCCCTCCTTGTTGAATCTGAGTCGAGGACTTGCCTGCCACAAAGAAGACAATGCTCATATGTCTCACTTACTCAACAATCCTGCCTTGCCCATTGAATTATCAACAGTTACATTTCATCACTTTTTAAACATGGTGATTGATGATCTAACCAACAAAAGAAGTTGCATATTAGCACACAATTACAGAGGTGATTCTTATGCAACAGTGATGATGTCAAGACATCCAACTCATGATTTCTTGCACTGATCACACCCATCAGGTATTGTACCCAGCATACTTAAAAAACAAGTAATTAATACATGAACCTGGAAGTGATCACTCAAGTATGTGGTAAGTGATAGACTGCAATAACATCCATGGTATAGGAACCCACCGGCAAACCACCCTCTGCATCAATAGTAGTCAGCAAGTTGGTGTTGTCCATATCCCAGAACTTGATCAGAAACTCATCTCCAGCAGCTAAGAAATGGTTTCTAGTCGTATCAAACTGCACAACTCCTGATGATCGCTTACGGAAGCCTGAATATGTACGCTTGATAGCCCCCTCACTCTCATTCCATTCCACAAGATATGACTCTCCATCTTTGCTTGTACCACATGAAAACAGCCTGTGTAATATCACATCACACATGGACATTCACTCATTGTGTCAATAGTTTCGTAATAGCAAAAAATCTGGTTGGTGGACTAAACTTTCAACAGTAGTTCATTAGGTACAGAAGCAATTGACATCAAACCAAACTTGGTTGGAACTCAATAAAATCCACACATTACAAGTTCTCGGATGAGACATTCATGCTTGACACTGAAGCTTATATGTTGGTTGATTGTAAATAAAAATATGGCACATATCATATGATTAGAATTATAATACATGACCTGTAGAAGATTCAAGAGCTGTGGGTTGATCAGACAATCCTCACATACCCACCAGGACCAACATGGGTTTATGAGCATTCAGGGTATTGTCAAGCAGAATGGCCAGTTGCAAGATCATCACTGGAAAGTATCACAGATCTTCAGAAAGTGGGAGAAAATTTCATGAAGAAAGGGACCACAGCAAACTGTCTACCAAGATATTGTAACAAATTACAGACAAAATTTTAAACATTTATTATTTCACACACCTGGACACTCCAAACTGACTACAGACCCAACCAATGCATTTTGCAAGAATTCACATGCACATAGTAACACTGGAGAATTCGGAGCAGTAGTTACCTGGTGCCATCAGCACTGTATGCCATTGTGGTGCACCAATGGCCTGGTGCATCATAGTCCACTCTTGAACCAAGCAGGTCATAAAGCCAAGCCTTTATTTTGCCATCAATTGCAGTAGAGAATATGAACTGCAAATTTCAGTATCATTCAGTCATAAGTACAGAAGCCTTGTCCTGCATATAATTCCTGTGTTGACACATTACTTGGCCATCAGATCTCTAGAACCTGTGGCCCTGCACATCACACTTCCTGGTCACAAGCTAATGGAAAAATGTCTGCAAGTGCAGTACAAAGTAATGTCAACACATTACCATGACAATCCCCTCCACACAAATGAACAAAGTTTGTCAAAGGAGTGCAGTTCACCTGTATACTTTCCTTGTGATGTGGGCATACTGAGTATACAGGAGCCTCATGGCCTTCAAATGTATACTGCTTCCGTCCTGTGGCTGCATCCCATACCTGCACAATTAAATGAGCTTGATCTCATCATCCCACCTCCAACTCATGACCGTCTGTTCACTACTTCAGAACCACAAGTAGAACACCCTTTGCTGGCAACCTTCCTATGTGCAGTTTAAGACACCTGACTCAAGGACCCTATTCTCTTCTTTTTCTCATTCATGAAGCCTAGACTCCAAAAAGTGACTTCATAAGTATTGAGAATTTCTCATACTTAGCCCTGAATATAAAAAACCTGATAATATGGTTACAGAGATTTAAGACCTCAAAACATAACAGCAAACAGGGAAAAAGAGAACACCCATACCTGAAAAGACAAAGCAAAACAAACTGAAAAAACTGAGAAAACAGTTTGACCAATGGTGACAATCACACATGGTCAATAACCTTCAACAACTTGTCTGGTAGTGACTACTGTAAAATCCCCTCTGAATTTATCAGCTCCCAGCAATGGGTGGAGGTCAATGTCATACATTAACCAAGATACTAAGTTTTTTTGACAAAGACCAAGAATAGCAGGAAGATTCAGCCATGATGCTGGCTAGGTCAACAGGACATAGAAGAGAAGGAAATGACCAAGGAAACCAAGAAGAAACAGGAGAACAAAAAGAAGGAAAACCAAATAAAGAATCAAAGAAAGAGGAAGAGAAGACAAACCAACATGAAGAACTTCAAGAGCATGATCATTTGAAAAGCTTCCCACCCAGGATTAAAAAGCACTTGAAGATTTCAAATGATTGGAAGATGATCATTTTGAAGATTTCAAAGCTGAAGATATAAAATAGCAGTAACACATGGAGCACCTCTATACAGATATTGAATGAGTGATCGAAAGACTGATGAAATTCTGGGAAATTTAGTAGAAGAGGCTATTCAAGCCTCATGGAGTAGCAGGAAGCCACATAGCACAGAGTATACGGGAAAATGAAGAGAAAGTGAAAGAAACTTTGAAGGATATCAAAACTCACCTTTATGGTTTTGTCATCTCCACATGTGATCACACATAGCTGTTTATTTGGGTGGGAAAAAGCCAGATCATTCACACCACCTACATGTGCATCAATCTGAAGACAGAACCACCACCACCATAAAAAATGAGGTGTTATAACCCTCTTAATGAGAGAAACACCAATCATTTTGAAGTGACTGAATTTTTTTAGTCAGCAGACCTTAGCAAATGAAGATTGTGGTGACAGTGTTAAATAAAGGATGTGGAATAGACAGACAGACTAAACCTCCAAGTGCTGCCGCAAGTCACTGCCCCCATTATAAGTATAAATGTGCACAATATGCTTGGAAAATGCCACACCTGTTCACATCAGTAATACGATGTCCTAATCAGTAGCTAATCTGTGTTCATGTTGCTAGATAACCACTTGCAGACTATCACCCACAGAAGCAAGGGTACATGCTCCCACAGAACCTGCAGTTTATATTTGCTTGCTAGGTGGAAATACTGCATTTTTGCACCCCATATTCATCAGCAAGTGAAGAGAATGTTGTCGGTTGTGCTCATGGCTAAAATTGCACTGCCATATCCTTCAAGCATCTAAAGCCTGATCAGAAAATGGTGACTGGATGAGATATGCTCTGACAAGTTCTGAGGACACAAATTAATCACTGGGAACAACCAATCTTGACATTCTTGTAGATTCCTGCAAACAAGCCATGGAAAATGCTGGATACAACTAGAACTCCATTTTACTTGGAAACTCACCCAATAGAGTTCCATCAGGGCTCCAAACAGTCCTGTTGACAGAGACAGCTGGATCTTTCATCAAAGCAGCCTGTTTCCAGATCCAATGAGAGTGTCATGTTCAAATCTGACTTTTCCCCCTTTTTCAATGCATCTAAAGACAAAGTTGACAAAGTGTTGTAGCTTGAAACATGTCCTGATTGCATGCAGGTGTCTAATTTTAGACTAAGAATCACAAATCAAGATGGAAACAACAAAATCTCCCACCAGGCAAATCCCTATACTCTGATAGTCAACCCTATGATAAAATCCCAGAAATACCAAGTTGTCCTCACTGCGCACTACCAAAATTACAAGCAATGAGGAACAATTGCCAATATGACAATATTGAGGCAGAGATTGGGGGCCAGAAATTACAAATTGCAGCACAAGGAGAAGACAAACAAAATATTGAGAAGGCCATAGACTCTCACACCTGCATGGGCATGGATGCTGCAGAGATATCCCAGACTTTGAAAGTGCGGTTTGCTAGTCTGTCGCGCAAAGCCACTTCCCAAATACCAATGTCCCCCACATTTGTGCCCACTGCAAAAACAGGAACAGTTCGTGTGATCAATAGAGACCCACAATCTTGTCACCAAATCTGCTCAACAACTGACAAACATGGCTACGTGCACACTGTGGTAGCAAACAACAAACCAGTTTAGCCACATGTTAAAGATCAAGATGTGAAATTCTAGAAGAGGGAGCATATATTCAAGGTGCATCACTACAAGCAAGACTTACAAAAAATAAACTTTCTTCATTGTAACACTACCATGCACAGAACTACACATCACTGCCTCTTGATCATCTAGAAGTATGACTTGATTCCTTGGTCAGACTCATGATAACTTCTCCACTCAAACTATACATGAGCTGTACCTATACATATATAACACACCTAATTTCCCTTTCTGGCACATATAAAAGTAAGAATGCAGAAAGGGAGATATATATATTCTGTACCACCACCAAATAGGTTATTTTACAGCCTTCCAGACTCAGAACATGGAAGGAGCTATTCAACCATACCAAGTAGAACACTCTGCTGCACAGGGTGGAAATCCATGCTCATGACACATGAGCCCTGATTCAACGTACGTGCCACTGCCTTAGGCAAATCATCAGCTGAACTTGCTGTTTGGGGATGGCTTGGACCTGCATAATTTATCTGCAAACATAAGCTCCGCATATTAGGACTTCGACCATGTTAGGAGTCCAGGACTTCATGGAATGAAATGTAGATAAAAGTAAAATTGCTGTGACACAAACACTCTCTTAATACATGTACGCAAAGTCAGGCAACAGAGATGTCTGAAAGTATACCAACTGTCCACTCAAGCCCAGATTGTTCATGCAAATACCTTCCCAAAATTAGAAAAGTTTAATGAAATTCATGGGCTGATGGTTTGCCACACAGGAAGATAATGAACATTTGAACAGCATTATTCAAGAAAACATGGAAATAGACCATCAGTCCAATAATGGCGCTTACTGTCTTGACCTCATCAGGCTGAACCCCTGCCCTGGCACGCTTCATCAGATGCTCTGAATCAGCTGTTTGGTAGTCCACAGTTGAGATGCTGCCAGGTGGTGTACGGGGCCGCTTCAGTAGTGCAGCTGTTCCCATCCCACTACATACTTCTTAGGAACCAAAAGTAAATAAAACAAGGATCAAATAATAAACTTCTGGTTGGAACAAGAGCTCAAACTCAGTAAAATAAGTGCTAAGGGGATTTTACTTTTGGTTACAAAGCAAATCACAAGAACAAGGAGTGGATCATAGCAAGTGACTATTTGAATAATAGATACAGAAGACCCTTGGCATGACAGAAATCTGCCCATCATCTTGAATTTATCTGGGAAATCACCTATGACATTGAGCATTGATGCAAGAGACAAACCTGAGTTTGGTGGTGCAGAAAGAGCTGCAGGTCCAGTTGCAACAGGAGCATGCTGAGCTGGTGGATTAGGGTTTGCCATCCACCCAGCTAATGTACTTGCAGAGGGTGCTGCTGTTGGTTGAAATGGCTGCAATCACAACATGTGAAGGCAACACTTCATTGTGCGGAATTACCAAGTGTCCAATTTCAGCCTCTAAAAACTGACTACAAGTTTATAAGTAAAACAGTTCGAGTGAGGACACTAAACTGAATTGTTGGGCATTTGAGTGCACACAAAACTACACATTTTGAGATTGCTTTGAAAAGGTCAAAGCATACTCAAACCTTGACAAAAACATCAGAAAATTAGGGCATGCAGAACAGACTTCACATAATCCTGCTTAGAGTGGTAACCAATGCCCTCAGGAAAAAAACATGAGAAGGGCTACTTGATCACTGTAAGAGAATACGAGGAAGAGAGCAGAAGGTGGATCATGAAAACATACACTGTGGGTACCAAGGGGGGGAAAGGCACCTCCTTTCGGAAGGCCGCCCACCAAGGTATTGTTGGCAGGTGGAGGAGCACGAGCACCATTTGGAGGCCCACATGTATGATCAATGAACAGAGTCTTAATGTCCGGATTTGGCCTTGGATTCTTGCACAGCTGGTGCTGCCAATTGAGACTATAACACAGTGGGACAGACATGAAATTAGCCCTTCATTCCCAAGAATATTGCAACTGATAAAAGTAGCCCCAACAGTTTTCAAAAAAGCCACCTTCTGTTACCTCTAGACCTTAAAAAGCCAGTTACTCCTTGCAATCTGAGAAATCAAGAGTTCCATTAACTTTCAGAATGTGGGGAAGGTTGAATTTTCATGAACACCATGCCACCATGGACTTTCTGATTAGACCAAGACTACAGTAAAGGAGGGTCTACATCTCATGTTCATCCATGAACAGCATGCAGAGTGAATTGAAGACCAGTTCAATGGTCATATCTCCTTGCTATAGACCACAACTTCATATCCAGCACATCAGTAGCCATGCAATTTTGATTGGTAATTCATTTAACCTTAAAGCGATGGCAGACCATGGAACTGATCCAAAGCACATATAACAGAATTGAAAGGACACATCACCAACCTCTGGTTTATGAGTGTCCGCAGCCGAGATGCCTTCAATGATGGGAAAGCCAGTTTATCACGGAAAAGGGGATTTGCTTCTATCAACTTCTTGAGTTCCAACAGCATAATATTTCTTGCTGACTTTGTGTCCCCATACTTTGATAGCTGTTCATTCTCCCTGTCCAAGAGCCATTTCACCAAGAATACTTGAGCAACAGAATGGCTGATGTGATCACCAGTCCAGTGACCAATTTATTCACAACAGTTGGAATGCAAATCCACATAGACCAAAAAAAGCCAGCCTGCAAGACTACAGCAGAGACTTGATGCATACATCATCATGTCATCTTCACCTCTGTGGAGGAAATACAGGACACAAACTAGCATGCTGACCATCAAAATTGCATGAAGACATGACAACTAAAAGTCTTCTCAACCAAAGAAGTATACAGCCACTAGAGAGCCACCAAATGTTCTGCCACATGGACCAAGACCTAAGCATAAGATCAACTTTCTGTGATTACTAAGCAATACAGACCAAGTCAAGGAACATAGAACTTTAGCACAAGACTTCTAACAAAAGCATGAATGGGGAGCAAAGCTGTGCAGAGCATTAAGATCTATTCCAGAAAAGATACCCACAGTAATACATGCAGCAACTTCGAGTAGAGTGAAAGGGACATGTGCAGATCACAACAGGACCATGGAAGGAGAGATTCAGGAACCTGAAATTCTCTAAAGTAAGAAGCTGAGTAATCTCCTTGTACAGCTCTTCGTTGAAAGAGGAAAACACCTTTAGATCCTTCACAAGTATGTCAACAGCCTTGGCCCGGTCTTGCCTGTCCCAGTATCATCACAGTGACATTGTCTTCATCAATGCATCCCCCTTGACAGAACAGATCATGAATCAATTATACTATAAGTCATGTACCTTTGCAAGCAATTCCATGAAGCCCTGGTGAAAGGCCCAAAGACAATCCAGTATCTAGCACATTCTTTGGACACAAGCCACCCAATTTACAATCAACTTCAAATGAGATCCATGCAATGGGCCTCTAAACAAGATCTTATTCCTGCAGACACAACTGACAACCTTCAAATCTCATTACTGTAATCAAGCATGAGCTCAAACCATCATCATGTATATTCCTGAGTCCATACCAAAGTGTATACAATAAATGGATACCCATTAACAGATATTACAGCAAATAACTCTCATGAAGAACAAGAAATTTCCACTCACCATTGAAGGTAACCAAAACCAGTCAAAGAAAAACTCCAGATGAGTACTGAACAACAGGAAAGAAGAAAGACAGAGGAATGGAAGAACTAGTTTAAAATGACCCATAAAACTAGTAGTATGAACACCACTGACAGTCTCTCACTTGTTTCAGTAACATATTGACAAAATTGCAGAGAAATCTCCATGACAATGCATGCAGTCATAACCTTATGAGAGTCACTCACAAAGTGTCAGACCATCACCTTCATCATGAATAACATTGACAATCTGCCATGACTACCTATTACCGACCGCATCAGCTCCAGACAGTGGGTGTGGATACATAATATATATTATAATTCACCCAAAATCTCAAAAGTCCAGATCAACTGTACCATGTACAATATTGACTTTTTCTTATCACAACATGCATAAAACAGAATAGGGCCAAAACATACTTATCCAATGCTTCCAAGTATTTCTGTTTCCGGATCTCAAAGAAGATCTTCATGGAATAACGGTTGTCATCCACTTTTGTGAAGCCTGAAAGGTACCGCTCTACCTCCTCCCATTCACCACCCTGTACCTGATCCTCAAAATACTTCATGTTGAAGAAAAACCCAGATTCCTGCTCCAGCCTGAGATGTCCCCCCCCCCAAAAAACCAAAAATCCCCTCAATTCCACTTGCATCAGCAAGACCCTGAAAGCTCAAAATCCTAAGAGCTACCAACCTTGAGAAAGTGTTTATTAATCCCATGTCCAATCCGTACCAAATTTGATCACCAGACAACAACACCAGAAAGTAGATCAAGCAATATATATACCCCCACATTTCCTACCTGGTCAAAACTACTCTATTGCTCCCTCTTGACAACTACTACCAGAGTTCTGCAGATTCATTTTTGGACCAAGGAGGTTATACAAGGGATTGAAGGGCTGCTGCACACCTCCTGAGCGATCAAATGGCAGACTCAATCAGTTAGTTAGAGCAACGCAAATTAAACAAACATCCGTTGTGTGATTGCCATCAAAGACATTCAAACATCATCAGGCCAGCAACCACTTGCACAAAGACATTCAACATCATTAGGCTGGCAACCACTTGCAAAGACATTCAAACATCATCGGGCCAGCAACCACTTGCAAAGACATTCAAACATTGTCAGGCCAGCAACCACTTGCAAAGACATTCAAAGATAATCAGGCTGGCAACCATTTGCTGGACCAGGGAAACACAGTGTCCATTTCCATTTGCACGAAGACGGACGATATAGGATCCTTCCTTGCTTGACTGCGGGGAGTGGAGTAGAGGACAGAATAGCTGCGGACTTCAAAAAAGATATAGAATCGAAAGAAGGACAGAAGGGAAAGAGAAACAACAACAGCAGCAAGACTTTGCAGCCGCAAAATGGAAGATAGATACTTACTTGTGGACAGTTTCCTTGAACTTCTCCTCATCCAGGAACTGCAAGATGAGAAACACGAGCTCCCTACTCAAGGACGACATTTGTTCCCTGCTTTCGCTCCCACCGCGTCTGGTTTTTCTCCACCCTCCACGTTGTATCTAGTATAAAGTTCTCATATATTTTCCGTAAACCGAGACCCTACTTGTTCTCCTCTCCCATCTCTGCGACACAAAAAACCATAACCCTGGCCCTCTCTCTGTCTCTCGCAAACCTCCAAAACGTCCCTCCTGCCGATTTCCGATAGCAGATAGCCTAGCAACAAAACCAAAACCAAAAACACAGACACACAAATATCCCGCCACAAACAAAAAGAAAGCCCCCCTCCCCCCCCCACCCCCCCCCCCCGGGCGAACAAATAGAAAAAAAAAACCACCCCCTCCCAACCCTCTACACCACCCACCCACAAAAAA